>Ga0206834_1001_pt1 | contig 77508 bp, 75 predicted proteins | sample Alteio_BWOrgCont_30_FD_152854 | JGI IMG/M metagenome (GOLD analysis project Ga0206834, IMG submission 152854) | Enriched cells from forest soil in Barre Woods Harvard Forest LTER site, Petersham, Massachusetts, United States -... | ecosystem: Environmental > Terrestrial > Soil > Temperate forest >...
TGTTTTTTGTTTTTTTTTATATTTTTTTTGATATCATGTATGTTAACTCTTACGTTATTTCTCCTGCTTTGGTCTATAATTATACCGGAACATAATGAGTATCCTTCATTATTGTGAGCCCCTGATCTAATGGATAATTCTATTTTATACTTTATAGAAAAATTAAAACCATTTTTTACATCATCTAGATTCTCAGCCATAAGAATAATTAAAGGAAAAACATTAAATCTTCTGTTTACATCAAATCTAAGTGAATTGTATCCCTTATTCCACGGATAATAAACTGTATGAACTTTATTTTGAAAATCTTCCAATTGATCTCGTGTTATTCCTAATTGTGAAAATTTAACTAATGCAATATATGAAATATCATCACGAAATTTGGCATCTAACGGATCTTCATTTGAAAAATCTGGGATTGGTTCTATAATTTCTTGATTATTTGTATTTAAATATGCCATTTTATTATTTTATTTATATAATTATGTCATAAATATTATGGCTGGTAGAGTGGCAAATATATATTTTTTAATTATTGTTTATTAAGTAAATATTTATCAAATTGAGGATTAACACTATTTATTATCGAATACGACATATCAGGGTTTCCGTTGATTCTTCGATACAATAATATGTAAGGGGTTGTTCCTGTTGTTGATGAATTTGATGGATTAATTAATCTGTTTATTTCTTCATTGTTAGTGCTATGCATGATTGAATCATTATATTCATACCAGATATTTCCTCTTTTGATGTAAGACCAATAATGACCACCACTCAAAGTCCCGGAGTGAACAACAAAACCAACTAATTTATAATTATTATTGTCAAGATATTCATTTATTTTGAACATTCGTGAATTTTTTGTACCTGTAATATCGAATCGTTTAATGGGAATAAATAAATATTTGTTATTTGTTAAATCATATCCTGTTTTCTTGTTGAATGTCTTTATAGTAAAATTATCATAATCACTGGTGATCACGTAATCATTTTGTGTTTTTATTAAATCTATTTGTTTTAAAGATGGAGATATATCTACAGGATTTAACATTAAGATACTTCTTTGTTCTACTTTTTCTGGAATAGATTCTTTTTGTTCGATATAAGAAAATTTTATTGATTTTATATTTTTTCTTTTTATGTAACTGTTTTGATCATTATTAAACTTGCTAAAATTGCCTGAATTTATACTATTAAACACATCGACATCTGTCAAACTATCAGATTTTTTTGATAATACATCGAATACTTGTTCAAAACTGGTCCTATCAAGATTATTTAATTTGTATGTTGTCACATGGGACATTGTTATTATTTCATTGACTGGAAAATATGTGCGGGGATCATTTTGAGGAAAATATTTAAGTTGTTTGAAATAATTATCACAATATTTAATACCAGTTTTTAAATTTTCACCATTTGTACAATCGATAATTAAATTATGTAATATAAATGTTAAAAATTCAGATGCATCTTCCTGTGCACCCCTCCGATAAGTAGGTATTAAAGGACATATATTGTAATTTTTCATTTCTGTTTCGCTGATACTGTTCTTAAATTGCGTCACATACATTTTATTAAGTAGTTTGATTAAATCTTGAATAAATTTGTTTTTATATTGTGATTGTATTATTGCATCATTTTTAGATACAAATTCACTGAATTCTTCCATTCTGTATAGTAATTGAATTGTAGAGTTATGAAAACATGTATTTCCTGTATTTGCTAATCCGGGCGATAATTTATAATCATCATCTAGTCTGTATTTTTCAACTATCTGTGTCGGTTGTATCGGTTGTATCGGTTGTATCGGTTGTATCGGTTGTATCGGTTGTATCGGTTGTATCGGTTGTATTTGTTTTTTACTCGATCTTCTCTTTTTTTTCGTTAGATTTGGATTAATTACGGGATTAATTACGGGATTAATTACAGAAGTAATTGTAGGAACATTTTTTTGTAAATGTGTTCCGTATATGGGGAAAGGAACCATTAGATATGTATTTGTGTATTTATTTTGAAGGTTAATCATTACATTTTCGAATGAATTTGCATCATTTAAATTGTTTATAATTGATTGATACACTTGAGGATTATTAATAATAAGATTATTCGAAATAACTCCTTTGACTTTCGCAAAATTATTGAATTTTCGTGTTGTATCAATCTTAAAATTATTTGAATATATCGAATCTAAATATAAAATATCCCAAGTAATTTTTTTATCTTCTAATTCCCTCATGGAATCACGTATTTTTTCTATAAAAAAATTTGTAGGACCAATACCGTCGGACATTATAAGTATTCGTTTTTTACTATTTAATGCTTGTGTCATCATTGGTACTAAATCGGTTTGTGAATAGGAAATTAACATATAATTAAAGTTCCCCACATATTTAAATTTATCATCAAAAGATGTCGGTTCCATAGATTTTATTATATAAATATCATTAAAAGAATCATTCAAAATATTTTTTGGTTGAATTGTTTGTTCAACAATATGGGCTAATTTCTTATTGAAATTAATACTTGAACTAATTAATTCATTTATGCATCGATTACCGAATATGTACAAATTATCACTTTTTGATATTGAAGGTCCCTCGCTACCTCCATAATTACGAATGAATGGATTACTTAAATAAGTTAATAATAAATTTATTAGAATAGTTTTAATGGAATCATTTACATTACTTTTTATGTTTATAGCATAATGAAGAGCAATATCGCCAGTAAACGGATTCTGAAAATTTGGATTCACACCTTGCTTAAGTAATTTTTTGACATTATCGATATCTAGATCACGCGCGAAAACCATTAATTGTGTCATTCCTTTACTATCATAATTACTATCATGCTGTTGAAGTAAATGGATCTGATTATTTAGTAATTTTATCAAATCCATAGAAACATGTGCCATTTTCATACATTGTACGCTCTCATTTTTTTTATTATATATACGAGGATCCGCACCATTTTCTAACAACAATTTAATTACTTTATCATAATTATCACGGTCTTTATTTTCATAATTACGTAATACTAGATGTAGCGCAGTATCTCCCGTATAACTATTTTGATAATTAACAGGACCAAGATATGATATGATATTAGTAAAATTTTCCTCAAGAATCAATCTCATTAACATTGTATCACCATTTTCATCTATATCACTAGCTTCAATGTATTTTTTATATCCACCAAGTTGTTTTTCAGATCTATTGATTTGCAAATATTTTGCTTTATATTTGAGGTATTTATATTTATAAATATTATTCATGATATATATTGAATTATAAAATAATTAATAAATTAATGTCCCTGTTCCATCACAAACTGTACATTTCTCATATTGAACCATACTCAATTTACCAATACCATCACAATTCTTACACATATTTTTTCTTTTAACACCTCTACATCCGCACGGGTAAATGCGTTTATCATCGACAACGATGGTATTATTTCCGATATATGGGAAACAAAAAAAGAATTTTATTACATATCCGGAATTTATTCTTTTTTTGTACGTGTATGTTATATTCCCTGTTCCAAAACATATCGGACATTGTTTTTCAATAAATCCGTTCCCATCACATGAGGTACATTTGTCAGATAGCAATACTTTTGTCATAACTTGCCCACGATTATTTTTGTTACAATTATTGCAACTTTGACGTGTATAAGTTGTTCCAGTACTATTGTAATTCGTTGTATTATTATTAAAATCCCCAGTACCTTTACATACGACACAAATTATACATTTATTATTTTCATTGTCATAAACAGCCCCTCTACTAAAGCAGCCAGGACATTCCATTTTAATTTATGAATATAATATATTTTTATAAATATATTAAATGTATCACATATTTTGATTCAAATTAAAAGTTCATAACAAATAATTAATCAATTTTATGCATAAATTAATTAATTGTTTGATATTAATTCATTTGGTTCATCTGTCAAACGTAATAATCTTCGTGTTTCTTCAGGAATTTTACGATTGTTATACAAAATTAATTTAATTTCTTTCTTTGTTTGTTCTATTATTTTATCATCATCCTTTCTATTTAAAAAATTTCCGAATCGTTTTGTTGTTTGTTCATCGAGTTTACCGTGTAATTCTTCAAATTTCTCGACTAAATAATCACTCTTGTCCTCATATATATCTTGTAAACAATTTTCTCTATTAATTAATTTCCAATCATCGCCGTCATATTTCATGACGTAACTATCTTTAATATTTGATATATAAATATTATGGTTCTCTGGTCTATTTTTATCAAAGTGTACCATTTCAGTTAGGTTCTCAATGGATTTGAATCCTTTATAAAGAATTTTTTTAAATTGTTCTTCTGTTATAAATGATAGATCTTCTTTTCCATGAGCGATTAGGTTGATATTTAAATTTTTAATATTATTTTGCTGATTATTTGTATTTATATTTTGTTGTTTATCTATATTATTTGTTGTGTTATTATTAACATTATTTATTATGTTCTTGTTAGCTATTTCTTTTTTTAGTTGTTTATTTTCTTCTTTCAATTCATTTATTAATTTTCTATTTTCATCCATTTGTTTTATTAATGATTGATATATTTCTTCTTTTTTATTCGTGTCTTCCTTTTTAATTTTACATCTATTATTAAGATGTTTATTCAGTGAACTTTTTAATGTAAATATCTTTTTACAATAATTACACTGTATCTTTTCATCAATCTTATCTATTGTGTCTATTTTATCTATTTTATCTATTTTATCTATTTTATCTATTTTGTCTATTTTGGCAACAGTTTGGCTATTTTTTGGCTCTAATTGGCTATTTTTTGGCTCATTTTGAGTATTTACTATACATGAATATTTTCTATTCGAATGTGTATCATAATTTGATTTTTTATTAAATGTTTTATTACATTTATTACATTTATATTCAATCATTCAAGATTATATATTATGTGTACTGAAATTAATTTAACTTTAAATAGATTTTTAGCTTAATATGTAAGCTGATTAATATATTAATCAAGTCGAAATGAGTGGGTTGTAACCACTTAATTATCAAGCTTTTTGGCTAAATAAATTAAGTCGTTGAGGGAGGGGGAGTGAAATAAAAAAATTAAAAAATTTGTGTAAATTATTTTAACACAAACATTTATGAATAAAACTGCTCATGTTATTACAATATATACATATATTATATATTTTTATGATGTAATTTTAGAAAATGTTTATTTAAAATAAGATGGTTTGTCGTCATTTGATCACCGATTTATTATGCGTTAAAATTCATAAATATTGAAAATTAAACGCGTTGTCAAGCTCTATATTTTCGTATTTGTTTTAATACAAACGAATAAATATTCAATAAAATAGAACAAACCATGCAAAAATCATCAGGATATGCTGTGCATGATTCGGCTGAATGCGGATTCAATTACCGCGCTCAAAGGGTTTTGACACATAAATTGGCGTATAACCCAGAAACTAATGGTTCATCAATTCCGTTTGCAAATGATCCGACACTGGAAAAAGAATTCAATGGACAAGTTCAATTGGAAAATGACAAGTTGACCATCCAATTATTCAACAAGGATAACAACAAAGGACTTTATTTTGATGATTTGCTTCCATTGCTGCGAACATTGTCCAACAGCCTTCGTCCGAGCCAAGAGAGGGAAATGAGCCAAAAACTTTTGATGGCATGTAGTCTACTTGAAGACAAACGTGCTGCAAGAGTCACCGATAATTTTTCAGAATCACAAATCGAAAGGGATAACCCACCAAATCCAAATTTATTGATGCCATCACAAGAAGAATGGATGAAAATTTACGATTTCATTAAATCGACATGATTTACTACAAAATATAAAGTTTAAATTATTTAGTTATTTATCTATTTATCTATTTATTTATTTATTTATTTATTTATTAGGTGTAAATATATAATGGAACTTGATTTTTATAAAAATAATAAAAATAATAAAAATAATAAAAATTATAAAAAAAAATATGATAAGTACAAACAGAAATATATTAAATTATGTAATTTCAATAAATATGGTGGGTTTTTATTAAATAGTAAATTAACGAACATAACTAAGGATTTTAATTTGTACGACATAGAATCATTTAACCAATATGTCATTCCGATCGATGGAATACAAGGGGAAGTGGTAGACAATTTAAGATTAGTTACAATAATTGGTGAAACACACAACGATATTCATGATCAAAGTATAAATCTGAATGTTACTACAACAAGCCAACCATTTATTACGATAACTGACTATATTAATATTATACTCAAATATAAAGATAAAAACTCACAAACTTTCATTTTATTAGAATACAATACGGGTACTAACTTATTACCAGATACAAATTTAAATTCCATAAATATTAAAGATATTGTTCAATCTGCGGATAAAAATAAATTTATGAATTTATTATTTGGGATCGATATCCGTGAAACATTTGCTGGTATGAGCGAATTATATTATACGCATGATGATACACTAATGGCTGATATATTGAAGTATATTGAAATACTCAATGATATAATAAAAAAAATATTCAATAGTTATGTGAATATTCCAGAGCGATACTCGATTAATTGGATGAACTATTTAATGAAAAATTATAGCGATATCAATAATGATAAACAAATATTAGATAACCAAAAAAATATTATTGTGAATTTTATTCAGCAGAATAATTTGTCCAGTAATATTAACATAAAGGATTTTGATAAAATTTTTTATACAAAGGCGTCAGATCATGATAAATATACTATTAGCAATCCATCTCATTATATAGAAATATTGCGCAGAGTTTACATGAAATTAACGGATCTGTACACGATGACAATTATTGTTAGAAAAGATCTTCAAATAGACCACTTGATAATTTTAATAGGTAAATACCACGCCGATAATCTACATAATATATTAAATAGTTTCAATAAATTTTCTTCCCGAAAATTGGGTAGTGTCATTAACATCAAGGGTTCATTGTACATTTAAATAAAAAAACACTACCAAGTCAAATCATTTATTTTATTATTTTTGGTAATTTTACTGGTATAAAATTGTGAATACCATTTTCTCCATTTTATTAATATTTTATCTACATTAGTACAAACTATTGGTTTCTCTAAATGCAATTTGTTTGACCATATGTAAGCATCGTTTAATACTTGTTGCGCTTCTCCATACAACATAAATGCACTCATAAAATATGGCATTTTATTTTCCGTATATAGTACATGTGTTAGTTCTTGTTTATTAGGACCTAACGGCACAAGAGATTGCACAAACACACCTTTTCCGAACGTTGTTGAAAAAAATAGATACACAACTCCTGGACCGACTTGAAATCCTATCAATTTCATACCTAAAGGTATATCATAATATTTGCCAAATAGTTTGAGTTGAATTAAATGTTCAAAATATAGCACAGATGTAAAAGGTTTTTCACAATATTGTAGTTTGCTCATTTTAAATTTTTGTGCCTCTTCATTAACATCATCAAATAATTCATCAATCGTTTCATCATATGATGCCTTCCACACTGGTTTCCATTTGTAATGTATCGGTAATAAATTCGAATGTTTACTATGCACAAAATCAAAATGTCTTACATCACTAATATTTTCTGGTATATCCGATACATGGCACTGTGCATATTGTATTGTTTTACCTCTTAATTTCCACATAGAATTTTTAATTTCAGGTATTTCCTTTGGAAAATATGTTGGAGCTTCATTTAATTCGTTATACCAAACTAATATTATATTGTTCACTTCGTATATATCCCATTTTTTAATATAAATATTTCTATTATTTTTTTGATTTGTGTTTTGATTTTGATTTTGATTTTGATTTGTATTTTGATTTTGATGATTTTCGACACATCCATTATTTGCATGATTGCATGAATATATATCTTTATTGTCGTCTTGATTATCATTATCACAATTATTTTTATCATGTGCCATTACTTTGTTTACACATTTTCCATCCTCATTGTACTTCCAACCATGAAACGGACACGTTATACAGTTTTTTTCTACTGTTCCACCAATCCCTAAATTGGCACCCAGATGAGGACAAAATGCATCAACAGCGTAGGCAATACCATCTTCTCCTCTGTACACTGCAAAATTTTGTCCCAATATTTCAACATATTTTACTTCTTTGATTTTGAGTTCATGACTATGTAAAAGTTTAAACCATCCATTTGGATATGGAGGAGGTAGTGGAACATTAGGTTTCTGCTTAACTTTCAAAGATTCGCGTAAATAATTTATGTATTGAAAGTTACTTAATAAAAAATAATACAATCCGTACAGGACCATACCTATAAATGTTCCGTAAACTAAATACATGGATGGATATATATATATATATATGCTTGAGTATTTTAATATTTAAATATATTTGAAATATATCCACTAAATATAAATAAATTCAAACTTTAGCTAAAATGGTTTCATAAATTTGCTTCGATAAGGCCATGCCGACACCTACTCGTAATGTACCCCAACCGATATTTAATTTGTGGAAAATAAGATTTTTTATATTACCATTTTTAATATCTGTAAATAATTCCTTGGTGACATCGATTACTGTAATTTTTTTATCAAAATTGAAATATTTTTCATTCCTGGCGTAATTAATAGGTGATGCCACAATAGTCCCAATAGTTCCGAAACATATATCTTTGACCATATTTTTTTCTTCATTATATTTTGTTGACAATCCATAAAATATACTACTAAATAATGAATCACGTAACATTGTACACTCTAATCCCTTGAAAAATACGCTATATCCATATTTTTTATACATTTCCATTCCTAATATTCGTAATTTTTTATTATTTGTGTCTTGATTCCAATTGAACATTTTAATTACATTAATCGGACTCGTTAAAACTGCTGTTGTACAACCGGTGCCTATACTGGAGGCGAGTACACTCATGTTAAAATTTTCTCTATATACATCAAAAAGCGTAAAATAAATTCCATATCCCATAACTCTGCCATAGAAAGCTTGTGAAACACCACGATATGGATTTTTCCATACTGACGAGTCGAATAAGGATTTGTTATCCCTAATCATAAGATAAATTGCTTTGTCAACCGGATTGAATAAAACTGTATTTATAACTCCAGCACCGAGACCGGAAATGAATTTTTTATGAATGTCATTATTCATATGTTGGAATTTTAACAAAGATTGATGAAAATAAAATAAACATAAAAAGATCGAGTAATGAGTTTTTTTAATCAATTTTTTTATTCAGAAATTATTGTCAACTTGGAATTACTAAAATTATCTGCAAAAAATTTTTCTATTTTGTCCTTATTCCAATAATCATATGTTATGACACAATTAGAACTGTTACTTATTAACTCAATAACTTTATTTATGTTATTACCGTAACTAGTGTATGATATAATATATGATATATTTTTTGTTTGATACTTATTTGCACTATTGTCCATACAAACAATTATATTGTCTTTATTTGCTGTTCTGAAAATATCTTCTGATCGACAAATTCGGCCATCAACACCAACACAAATTACATCATCTTTATTCATGTAATTGTATACATTGTATAAATTATTTGAACCAAAAGTAATAATATTATCGATATACAAGTTCATATAATCAGTCAATGGTTCGTTCTTTAATAGAAGTAGATGGATAGCAGTATTTTTAATTTTATCAATGTACTCAAGCCTACTAATTTTGTCTCTTATTGTGATGTGATAATAGACTGTTTTATTTTTGTACCTTAACCCTATCCATCCGTGTGTAACAATGTCCTGATCAATATCTCCAACTTGAAAAGTTCCTACAAAAATAGTATTAATTGTATTATCCTCAACTAAATGAGAGTAGTAATTTATGATGGCTTCTGCATAATTAATATCAACCGCTCTTATTACGTCTAAATTAATTCCATATTTTGTCTCAACATATTTTTTACTATAGGGACATTCACTAAAATAAATTGTTTTCGATGCACCAGATACATTCAATAAAGCAGGAGCAATAAAAGGACCTGTCTCAATGAAAATACCAAATATATCATCATCATGAATTTTTTTAATAATTTCGGACATTGTTATATGCCAAATATGTCAAATATGTCAAATATGTCAAATATGTCAAATATGTCAAATATTACTTTAATAATATGTTTACTATACGCCTACTCATTGAATGACAAATTCAATTATTTTATAACTCAACACAAAATAAATAATAAATAAATTAATTACACAGAATTCTTATCAGAAAAACTTAATGCATTTTTAATAGAATCATCCATGTTGTCAGTCATCATCAGATCCAATTCAGGAAAGTCCTTAATGACAGCAAACAATTCTGCTGAAGTAACATAGGATTTGCTATCCACAGTATAAACACCTAATTTGTTGTTGTAATTTTTCAATAAATCTTTGTTGTTCTTATCCAATAGAGACTTAACATTAAAAATCAAATAATTAATTTTATGAACCCAAGAATTATTCTTAGCATATTTAGCCAATGCTCTAACATCATCCAAAAGAAATCCTGTTTGCAATTCTGGATGGTGAATAGAAACGTATTCAATGAGAGGTGGATAAAAACTAGTCAAAATGATACGAGGTTCGAAATTGTACTTTTTTACTAATTCGACGACTTTAATTCCGAGAGTAATTTCAAAACTCTTAAGTTCAATATTTAAGAAAAATTTTTGCATATGGTTTTGACTGAAAATTTTCAATATATCCTCGAAGAACGGAATATGTGTATATGTATTACCAGAATTGATTTCATTAATATCATCGACGTTTAATACTTTGCCTTTAAATTTTTCATGCAACCTATCGAACGATTCGTCGTGATAGCAAACTAATTGATCATTTACTAGTTGGATATCAAATTCTACACCAAGATGGTAATTATCATGACTACTTTTGTTATTATCGATTAATCTGGACAAATTTTCGAATGCTTCGGGAGTATTTTCGATTTCATGTTGCTGATCACCTCGATGGGCCATAATGTAAAAAGTTCTTGATGCCATTTTTATGTATTCGTTCAGAATATAAAATTAGACTATTATTTTATTGTTATATCATCATTTTATGTAAAAATGATGGTATCATTATTTTGAATATTCAATCTTTTAAATTAATTTTTTTACTTGGCATATGATCAGATATATGATTAGATATATGATTGATATGATTACAGCTCGGAATAATTGTTTCAAAAAGTTTATTAATATTTTGTTTATTTTTTACATCCATCATAAACTGTTGATATTCATAACCATTTATTTCCATATTTCTAATTTGTTCTAGATATTGGCCTGGTTTATTGAATATAAAAATTATTTTATCTTGATCCTCACCGCACTGTCTTCCAGCATTTTTATACGTAGAATTAAATTGTTCGATATTATCTTCATTTTTATATATGAACAATATAAGTGATGATCCTTTATAATAAGCTTGTGTAACACTATGAAAACGTTCTGATCCACCTAAATCCCATATTTGAATTTTATATTTTTCATGAATATGCGGAAATGAAAATATTGATGAAGAAAAGTCAACACCCATTGTCGGCTCATATTTGTGCATTTCTCTATCCTCAATTGTGTATCTGAATAGTGATTTACCACTCTCTGAAGGTCCACATAGTATAAGTTTTACCATATAATTATAATCACAATTTGCACATTTATTTTTATATATATTTTTTTCTATATTTTTTTCAATTAGGTGTTCTCTATGATCATCATTAGCTTCTGAATGATTTGTACAACTAGAAAATTTAATTCCCATATTTTTTATTTTATTTTCTGTTACTTATAGTATTCATATTATTATTTGTTTAACAAACTTCAATTTTAAATTTTTTATTTTAATTAATTTGATCAGCCACATTATCAATTTAATTCAAAAATAATTATAATATCATGAATAAAGAAAAATCAGAAAAATCAGACAAATCTTCAAGGGATCACGCTAGACCAAATTTTTTGTTTATACTCGTCGATGAGATGAGATTCCCACCTGTGTATGAAACTCCGGAAATAAAAAAATGGAGAAAAGAATTTTTAGTCGGACAAAATAAATTACGTGCTGAAGGATTTGAATTTTTGAATCATTATACTGCTGCGACTGCATGTGCTCCTGCCAGAACATCTCTGTTTACAGGCCAATATGAGACATTGACCGGAGTAAATTCCACTGACGGAGCTGCTAAATCTCCCTTCGATCCTGATATGTTCTGGTTAGATCCAAATACAGTGCCTATCACAGGTGAATACTTTGCAAAGGCAGGATATTTGACATTTTATAAAGGTAAGTGGCATGTTAGTGATGAAGACATTCTCATTCCTGGAACGAAGAATGCCTATCCCAGTTATTATCAATCAGATGGTGTTCCAAATCCTGAAGCGACTAGAACCTATAAAAAAGCTAATCGTCTCAAAAAATTCGGATGGGAAGGATGGGTTGGTCCTGAACCTCATGGTCAATCAAGTCGTAATAGTGGATCAAGTGCTGCAACAGGTCTAAGTGGGCGCGATGTTGTTTATACAGAGGAAATAATAGATTTAATCCAAGGGTTAGATAAATTACATACTGAAAATCCATGGTTCATGGTAGCATCATTGGTTAATCCACACGACATTGCATTACTTGGTGATCTTACAAGTATTAATCCTGATTTTAATTTTGCTATTGATCCATCTGTACCATTTATTCCTCCAGCGCCAACTGCTAACGAGGATTTATCGACTAAACCAACAAGTCAAGCAGATTATAAAGCGAAATATCAATTAGGATTTCAACCAACCCAAGATACAAATATGTATAGACAATTTTATTATTCATTAAATTTGACTGTCGATAGAAATATTAACAGAATATTGGAAGCTTTAGAATATTCTAGATTCAACGAAAATACAGTTGTTGTGTTTACATCTGATCACGGAGATTATACAGGTGCGCACGGTTTATTCCAAAAATGGTATACAGCTTATGAAGAGGCAATAAAGATTCCTCTTATTATTAAAGTACCAAAATCTTCCAACCTAAATAAAGGAAAATCTACAGATATGTTAACAAGTGCGGTGGATGTACTACCTACATTACTTGGACTCGCTAAAATAAATGTTGATAAAGTCCAATTAGAATTGTCTGCATCACATAATGAAGTACATCGTCTTGTCGGACGTGATTTATCTAAACTCATTTTAAATAAAGGTCCGATCCTACGTGCTAATGAACCAGTACTATTCATAACAAATGACAATGTTTTGAAAGGACCAAACCAACTGTCATTTGCAGGAACATATTATCAATCTGTAACTCAACCAACAAGTATTCAAACAGTCGTTGTCAAAGTCCCAACCCATTTAGGAGAAAAATTATATAAATATTCGCGTTACTTTGATAATCCGCAATTTTGGAGTAATCCAGGTTTTCAAGATGTCGTAAGCATTCCACAACAACCAGGGTTATCACCTGGTCCGAATCTATCTGTTAACATGGTTACGACTATAACAAAATCTGTTCCAGAAGCCGATCAATTTGAAATGTATAATTTGACAGATGATCCGTATGAACAACAAAACTTAGTAAATCCAGCATTCGCGACAGCACAATCGGCTATATTACAACCATTATTATTAAATGTTTTGAAAGAGCAGGTGACGCAAAAATGTTTGTTACCAAGAAGCGGTGTTGTTCCAGGAAGTACAAACACAATAGCAAGAGACACATATACTGGAGCTAGACCCAGTTAATTTTTTTATTATATGTTGATTATTTCCATCCATACATTTTTTAATTTTATAATGTTATTGTAAAATTAAATGCCAAATAAATGTTGTGATAATCACATAAAAAAAAATACGAATAATAAAAACGATTTTTTCAGTTTATTCGAATGTGATAAAAAACAATCGCGTGATCCATGTTGTTGTTTCTGTGTGGATAAAGCAGCAGAACTAATGAGAAAGCAGATGGATGCATATATTCAAGTTACAGTGACAGCAGCTAATGATATAGCAATAATTAATGCAAATCCGGATATACCAGATGGTGCAAAACTTACTTTGACTCAAAATTTACTTGCAGCCAGTGGATATGCTGGTACTGCCTTACAAGATCTCTATACGAGATACAATGCTCTAATAAGTCAAACTTGTTCCTGTGATCAAAAATCAAGTTCATCCCGATTTTTATAAATAAATCGTAACAAATCCACTGGAACTAGACCCGGTTAAAATATGAAAGTTCCATTTTCCGAGATTAATTGGTTTGAGTATGTTTTCATATAATGTAATATACATATATGTTGATACACTGAGGGTCAAAATATTAAAAAAACACCCACCACAACATATTTTATTGTATGATACTATTGTATAATAAAAAAGATGACACAAACATATAAACAAATTAACCTAATATCAAATAATAGTCTCGTGTATCATTCAGAACATGAGGACCCAAATTTAGTCGACGCCTGGGGTATTGTATCAGAAGATGACACCACGTTCATTGCTTCAAATGGACCTGGATTCGTTATAGAATATGAGAAACATGGTGCAAAATATATTAATGTTCCCAACGGAGGAAATCCATCCGGTCTCACAATGAACAAATCTTACGGATTTGCCGTAACGAGCGGTTCCAAAACTGCCCGCAGTAAATTAATCGTTGTAACTGAAAATGGTATCATTGCTGCATATAGTCCATCGGTCGATGAATTTAATTTCATTACCGTTGTTAATGACAGCGTAGGTATAAGCCCTTCAGTCTTTAAAGGCATTGCCCAATTAGGAGATCGTATATATGTGACTGATTTCCGTAATGCCAAAGTTAATTCATATAATTCAAGTTTTAGCCCAATATTACCAACTGCCTTTGCTGATCCTTCAATACCTGCAGGTTTTGCTCCTTTTGGTATTACAGCCATACATGATAAATTGTATGTTTCATATGCTCTTCAAGATTCAGCAAAACATGATGATGTCGCAGGTCCAGGAAACGGTTACATAAATGTATTTGATTTAAATGGTAATTTACTTACCAGACTTGTAAGTCAAGGACCATTAAATTCTCCATGGGCAATGATCCGCATCGATGATAGAATCGTTGTTGGTAATTTTGGTGATGGTGCTATTAACACATTTACATTAGATGGGTGCTTTATTCACGATATATTAAATCCAAATATAAACGGTTTATGGGGTCTTTTACTGAAAGACAGTAAATTGTATTTCACTGCTGGACCTAATAGTGAAAATGATGGTTTGTACGGTTATGTTGATATATATAACGAATCATGCAACCCAACTTGCTAATAAACAATATTATATATTGTGCTAATAAAATTTTATATTTATTTCGAGTAAAAATTTGATATTATTAGACTAAATTAGTCTGATAATTATAACTTGAATAGGAATGTACTGTGAAAAATACCATAATATGGAAGCATCATACGATCATTTATTAAAAATTATATTGTTGGGTGATAGTTCTGTTGGTAAATCAAGTTTATTGTCTGCATATTGCCAAAATGAATTCAAATTAAATTACGTTTCGACGATTGGTATTGATTTTAAAATTAAAACTATTGATGTCGACGGTACAAAAATTAAACTACAAATATGGGATACAGCTGGTCAAGAACGATTTAGATCAATAACTACTGCATATTATAGAAACGCTAACGGAATCATTCTTGTTTATGACACAACTAGTCAGAGCTCCTTGAGTGGACTAAAACGGTGGATGAATAATATCCAAGAGCACGCATCACCTAATGTTGTAACAATTTTAGTTGGAAATAAATGTGATTTAACAAATAACAAAACAATAAGTTATGAAATGGGAAAAGAATGTGCTGACGGAATGCCATTTTTTGAAGTTAGTGCAAAAGATAAAACAAATGTTGATGAAGCATTTTTAACATTAACAAAAATGATTAAACAAAAATACATCGATACGATTAAAGAAACCGATCCAGATCCAATTAATCCGATTGTTGGAAATATAACAATAACAATAAAAACAAAGGCGAGGACAAAGACAAAGATAAATATAAGAGAGTGTTGTTAATTTATTTATTCCCAATAATCGGTCCATTTTTCTTTGAACGATGCTTTTAATTTTTCCATATAGGCGTTTGTTTTAATTTTTATCATATATATTTCTCCCTTGACCAATCCTTTGACAACAATTCCTTCTGGGACTTTATATTTACCATCCCGAACGTTTTCACCCAATTGGGAAGAATATTTTCCTTTATAGATGACTTTTGCCGATTGCAGAGACGAATCTAGTCCCGAGACAAAATCTAAAAATTCGTCAGGTGATAACATTTTACCATTAATTTCTACATCAAACAAAACCAAAAATTTTGCGTCAGAATCTTTGTGAGATCCTGCAAAAGAATTTTTACCAAGAAATTCTGTAAAGAGAATGACCCTTGGTAATTTGGACTCGGTAGAATTAGATTCAGAATTAGAATTGAGTTTAGTTCTAATATAATTATCCATTTTTTCGGCCCAAACTGTGTTAAAGACAACAGGCGCTTCTTCTAAACCGACATGCGCTTTATCAAAATCATTAATACCTTTTTCCGTTAATGGAAATTCATCACGCCTGGTTCCGAATAAAATCCATGAATTTTCCCAAATCCAATGCATATTTGTTCCATCATATTTTTCGAACGCGACGCACTGCTTTAGTGGGCAATTTCTGCTATCTGGAATTTTTGGATAAGCTAAGTCGACTTTCATTGTATTTGTTTATTTTGTTGATAAGAAGTTTTAGTTACGTGTTGGTTTATAGGGTATAAACAAATAATTTAATTTTCATCTTTTATTTTAATCTTTTTAATTTTTTTAATTTTTATGGGCATCTATAGAAACAGATCTCCATTTCATGAAAACAGTTGCCACAAACTTTATGACCACAATAAAACTCAACAATACTTGTATTTTTATTATTTTCGTAACATATTGGACATAAAAAATTTTCTCGTTCAATCCTAAAATAGTTATTTCTACCTCCGTGATTATCATTTGTATGTGGCTTCGACATATCATAACACCAAACACCGTCAACGATAAATTTATATTCATAATATCCCGGTCTTAAGTTAAACTGTTTATGTAATTTGTTGTCATGAATACCTCTATGAGTGATTGGAGTTGGTTTCCAATCATTGAATGTGCCTGCGATATGTATGTAATTACCTCTATAATTCCATTTAAATATTTTTTTAGTCATTATTTTTGATTATAAATGTCCATAAAATTATGGAAAATACATAGTAAATAGATTTTTACTATAATTTTTTTCTTTCAATTTTTATCAAAATCTTTTGTATTAAAATTTGAATTTAAAAGATTCTACCTCATAATAAATATATAAAATGTAATATAAATCGTCTTAAATTATCCTTAACATAATGGATCCAGAAATGCAAATTTTTTTTGTTTTGTTGGTCTACGTATTTGCATTATTTGCCATCGTAACATTTTGTAGTTTCATCATCAAAGTATGTTGGAATACATTTATGCCTGATGTTTTTAATTTGCCCAAAATAAATATGACCAAAGCGTTTGTCATATATATCGTAATGAATTTTTTTTTTGGCATGTTGGGGTCACGAGGTTGATCATTTAGTTTATAAAAAAAATATAAAAAAATTGATATTAAACATATATTGATATCTGCTTAATATTTTCATATATTATCTTTTTTGTTTTTAATAGCCTGGTTTTATTACAATAGTAATAATGGATATTGAGCAAGGAATGCAACGCGAGATGGTTGAAATAAGCTTGGATCCGGTGGTTGTTCCGCCTGATTTGTATGATGACGATGATGAAAATGAAAATGAGAACACTTTGGAAATTGTTACATCTGATGGTAAAGGCGTGGACACTGATTGCGTTCCAGAAGATTTGCTTAAAACGGATATTGCAAAGGGTCTAACTCAACAAGAAGTAGAACAACGAACAAGGAAATTCGGTAAAAATCAATTGCCTGAAGAAAAAACAAACCACTTCAAAGCATTTCTGGCGTACTTCACTTCACCGATCGAGTTGGTTATTGAATTTGCTGCGATTTTGTGTTTGGGTCTTCAGGATTGGATTGATGCGGGTATTATTATTGCTATTCTTTTGCTGAATGCATTTGTCGGTTTTTTCCAAGAATTTCAAGCGGGTGGTGTCATTAACAAACTCAAATCAACTCTTGCATTACACGCGACTGTTATTAGGGATGGAAAGGAAATTGAAATTCTTGCAAAAGATGTTGTACCGGGTGATATTATCAAAGTTTGTGAAGGAGATGTTGTGCCTGCAGATGCAAAACTCGTTGGAAAAGATGCCTTTATCCAATGCGATCAAGCGGCACTTACTGGTGAATCTTTGCCTGTTTCTAAACATGAGGATGATCCAATTTATTCATCATGTCCTGTGAAAAGAGGAACAACATATGCAATTGTTACATCTACAGGATCACATACATTTTTGGGTAAATCGGCAACACTTGTTAGTAAAGCATCAACATCATCACATTTTCGTAAAATTCTTGATACTATTGCAATTTTCTTGGTAATGGTTGATTTCATTGCGATATTCATTATTTTTGTACAGGGTTATTACCGCAGTCAAACGATCAGTTATATTCTTAGTTTGACGGCTATTTTGACTGTTGCATCTGTTCCGATTGCATTGCCAGCAATTACCACAACGACTTTGGTATGTGGTAGCGCAATGTTAGCAAAAAAAAAGGCCATCGTTACAAAATTAACATCAATTGAATCATTAGCGGGTGTTGATATTCTTTGCAGCGATAAGACAGGAACTTTGACTAAAAATATTCTTACAGTTAATGAACCGTATTGTCTTAATGAAACTACACCCAACGACATGATTCGGGCGTGTGTTATTGCTGGAAGTATTCTTCATGCACTGAATGATAGGAAAAAAGCAGGTAAAAAAGACAAAAAAATTACTGGTGGTATGGAACCCATCGATAAGGCTGTTTTCAAAAGTCTCAAGAAATACAATATCGACAAAGAATCACTCGCCTCATTGGAATCCATCGATTTTCATCCGTTTGATCCTGTAACAAAATACGTTTATTCAGTTGTTCGTGACCCTCAATCTGGTAAACAAATTTCCGCCTGCAAAGGTGCCGTACATAATGTTCTCAAAATGGTTGAAAGAGAAAACAAAGAACCTTACAATCATGAGGTGGTTAAACTATATGAAAGCGCGATTGATGATTTTGCTAGACGAGGATTCAGATCATTAGGCGTTGCACTTAAAAATGATGAGAATGATAAATGGATTTTACTTGGCGTTTTGCCTCTTTTTGATCCCCCAAGAGATGATTCAGCGGAAACCATTGCCAGAGCGAAAGAATTGGGTGTCAAAGTTAAAATGTTAACTGGTGACGCGTTAGCTATCGCCAAAGAAACTGGTCGACAATTAGGGATGGGAGATAATATGTTTGATGCTAGTCATTTACAAGATAAAAATAAGACTGGATCCGAATTGGCTGACTATGTTGAACTTGCCGATGGATTTGCAGGAGTGTTTCCCGAACATAAATACAAAGTAGTTGAAATTCTACAAGGTAGAGATCATCTTATCGCTTGTAGTGGTGATGGCGTTAATGATGCACCAGCTCTTAAGAAAGCAGATGTTGGCATCGCCGTAGAAGGTGCTTCAGAGGTCGCAAGATCAGCTGCTAGTATGGTTCTTTTAGCTCCAGGTTTGGGAGTTATTATCGATGCCATTCACACATCCAGACAGATTTTCAACAGAATGTATGGTTACTCAGAATATCGTATTGCGATTTCACTTCAACTTGTCATTTACCTTGTACTCTCTCAACTTATCTTCAACGAAGTCATTCCTATTACTCTAGTGGTATTTTTGGCGTTATTCAGCGATATTTCAGTTCTCACCATTGCATATGATCGGGCTGAGACAAGCTCATTACCGATGCAGTGGAACCTCCCAAAACTAGCATTCAGAGCGTTTGTTATTGCAGTGTGTCTTTTGGCTGGGAACTTTATTGTTCATACAATTGCTTTGACATCAGATATGTTTGGCGATCATACAACAACTAGTTGGCAAGCAGTTGTATTTTTAGAAATAAGTCTTACACAAAACTGGATGATTTTTTCAACTCGTACACATGCGAGCGCATTTTATAAATTTTATCCAAATCCTCTTTTGGCTCTCACCGTATTTTGTATTGATGTACTTTGTTCGTGCTTTGCGGGATTCGGATGGTTTACCTCAGCAATAAGTATAGAAGCGATCGTTTACGTTTGGTTACTCAGTTTTGGAGTGTTTGTTCTAACCGACGTATTAATCAGAGGATTAGCTATGTGGACTTGGCTGGATAATATTCTAACCGGTAATTATAAGTCTGCAGAAAAAGAAAAGAAAATGAGAGAATGGGAGGAAATGATGCATCATTTTGATGTAATGAGTTCTGTTCATGAAAAAAATCATGATAAAAAAAGTGCATGAATAACATAATATTTAATTTATCCGATTTTAAATGTTGAATTTAAAATTGTTATTACATAAAATATAATAATAACATTAAATTATGCTCATATAAAAATGGAAATAAAAAAATGTCCTAATCCAAAATCAAGATCAACTCTGTGCCAAGACATTTCATGTACAATATGTTTGAATCGATCATTTGCATCACATGATAATGCTTAATTTTGGAGTAATAAAAATATGTGCAAGCCGAGAGATTTTACAAAAAATTCTCACACTGTATGCTATTTTGACTGTAATAAATGCAACCATACTTTTCAAACTCAACTGAGTTGTGTAACTTATAGAAATCATTGGTGTCCTTATTGTGCTAACATAAAATTATGTAATGATAGTATATGTGATTATTGTATTAAAAAATCATTTAAATCGCACCCGAAATCAAAATATTGGAGTGATAAAAATGGAGTAACTCCCGATAAAGTTTTTAAATCAGCACACAGTAAGTTTATTTTTAATTGTGATAAATGTCCGCATGAATTTTTAATAAGACTCAATGATCTTTCACAACAAAATTGTTGGTGTCCACACTGTGCAAATAAATCATTTTGTCAAAAAGATTTTTGTGTAGATTGTTATAAAAAATCTTTCGCGACACATTATAGATCCAAATATTGGAGTATACGGAATGGTATTTTACCGCACAAAGTATTTTTAAATACTAACTCTAAATTTTTTTTCAATTGCAAAGATTGCAAAAATGAATTTGAAGCATCGGTTAATGATATATCACAACACGATTCTTGGTGTCCACATTGTGTGAATAAAACGGAAACTAAATTATTGACAATATTAAAAAATTATTATCCTTCAATTATTTGCCAAACTAAATTTGAATGGTGTAAAAATAAAGAGACACAAAATTTTTTACCATTTGACTTTACAATAAATGAATTCAGAATAATCATAGAATTAGATGGAATACAGCATTTTGAACAAATTGGAAAATGGAAATCTCCAGACGAAATTCACAAGAGAGATGTATATAAAATGAATTGTGCAAATAAACATAATTGGTCAATTATAAGATTATTGCAAGAAGATGTTCTTTATGATAAATATGATTGGTTGACGGAACTTATCGAAAATATAAACAAAATAAAAGTCGATGAAAAAATACAAAATATTTATATGGCAAAGACAAATATATATGATATATTTTCGGATGTTGTAATAAATTAAATTATGTGTGTAGTATAAATGGATATAAATTATATAACTTGGTTCATCATTGGTGTGATATCCGTATCATTACCCGTTTTTTTTATGAAAACATATACAGAAACTAACAACATAGTATGGATCATTTTGTCCGTATTCGCTTACTTAGTCCTCATATTATCATATTCTGTTATTTTAGTCGATCAAAACCCCGCAATTATTTACGCAATACTAAAAATATCATCTATTCTCCTTGTGACATTTTTCGCGTTGTTAATATATGGTAATAAACTCAATCTAAAATCATCAATTGGAATATTACTAGGATTAATATCAATTTATTTATTGTCGAGTGCATAAATTAAAATTGAACATTTAGTTCCGAAATTATTCTATTTAATACAACCTCTAAATTATCCGAAACTGTTTCATTGATACCTTTTTTTCTTAAGTTATCAAACAATTCATATTTAATATCGTGAACATTGACAAAGTTTTCCTTAAAGTCTCGCCGTATTTTGTCCATTACTTCAATCGATCTCTGAACCAGGGTATAACCTTCCTTTGGATTAATATTAGTCGCTTTACCCCAACGATCGTCAATGATTTTTAATTCCGTTCCATTATCCAACTTTACCACAATTTCATTATCAGTACTCGGCATATAATGCAAATGATTATGTTCTGCATCAGAATTTGCCGTCAAGTTACCAAGTTTCATGATTTGGGCTCTCTTATAACCGTAGCATGTCACGAACGTTTTGTGTAATAAAATTTCTACAATAGCTTGTTCGATTATCAAATCAATTTGGCCTCTAAACTTATCAGGATGAATATGGTTATATGCAATAATTAACGATCTTCCAGGAACACGTTGATCATTTGGTCGAAGAATTATTCTGAAATTTTTTGTACTAAATAGCAAATACTTTTTATCAGCTTCAGCATTATCACACTGCATACAATCTTTAATTTTACACACATCCTGGTCCTCAATTGGATTTGCTATTTTGAATGCAAAGTTTTCGGCTAAATGTTTCGATTGTAAAATAAGTTCAACAAATTCATTTCGTAAGTGATTAAGTAATTCAATCGAGGGAACATATTTGATATTATTGTTAAACGATGTACCCCAATATACATCATTGAAATTTATTATACTATTGTCATTTAATTTAATATCGATCCTTTTAGATGTGCGAGGTATTATATGCCAAAAACTATGTGTATTACCAATTTTTCCGCTCATATTACCTAATTGACACACATGAATACGTGTCGTCTGTCCAGTTAGATCATTATAAAATTTATAAATTAGTTTCTCGACAAACTGCAATATCGACCAATACTCGTCCATAATTTCCTTATGAAATTTAATTTTGTCGATATCTATATGATATTTTGATACGATGAACATTCTCCCTAAACAATATTGATTTTTATCATTCAGTACAACCTTAAAATAAGGTGTTTCGAATAATGGAGCTGGTTCGTACATAATCAATTTGCATGATGTACAATCACAATCTGTATTGTAATTATTCAAATTATCTGAATTTTCTGAATTATTTTGTTTGGGTAAATTATTTGTTATTTCGTTCAATATCCATTCAAGTATTATCTTGTTAGGATTGTTCCTAATTGTATTATCAAACGGTTTGCCATAAATATGATAATCAAATTGATGTTCAAAACCATTGATTGTACATTTAAATTGATTATTTGAAGTCGGAACACAAAATTCATGATAATGTTCTTCGATAGGATCGTTAAAGCTGTTCCCCAACCTGCAATAGTTGAATCTAATTTCTCTGTGGTCCGCATCACTAGAACCGAAGACTTTTCTAATTGTTTTCTCCATTGTAATTTTAATTTGTTGTATTTCATCAAATAGTTCTTTAGTAATTTCATTAGGATGAGTATGTCTCAATGATACAATCACGTATTTTCCAGGAAATAGTTGACATCTTTCATCTAAAACGACTTTGAAATTTTTTGTTGTAAAAATTAAATACTTTTCTTTAGATATATCACAACACGAATTACAAGTTGTCATATTTATTAAATAAGTTAAGTAAATTAAATAAAATGTTAAAATAATATGTAATAATCAATCTAAATAAATTATCAATTTTTTATTTTATATTTTTATTTTTTAATATTATTCATATATTTTGCTTTGTATTTCATGTATTTGTAATAATATTTGTCATTGGAATTGTAATCTAAATTGAAACCCCCACTTTTGATTTCAGATTGTGAATTTATGGTTATTTTAGTGTCATAATAAATTGAAATCTTGGGATCGGCGACATATTTATCACCTTGTTTTATGATCATTAGTGAATCTCCAGTTATTTCTTTATCGAATATTTTTCTAATAGTCATATCACTCATATTAAGATATTCTACGAGAGCCCTCAACCATTCCATTGTACTAACATATGTATAGACATCAATTCCCTCCACTTTATTGCCTTTAACAGTATAATATTTTGGGTTAACATGCTTTTTAACAATTTTGTTGACGCCCATATAAATATTACGACCAGATGCTTGTTCAATTTGTGAAAATATGCCGGAAACAGCACTCATTACTCTACAATCAAATTTTGTCGGTACAGATGATCCAATAAATTTATTACCTTCAACATCGATATATTTGTCGTACATATAACCCGAATATATAATTACTGTATCTAGCAATTCCATTTTCTCATATGACGGATCATTTAATTTATTGACAATTTGTTCTATATATAATTTCTGCAAATCGAATTTATTAAGACTTAATGTCTCGTTAACAGTTATACTCGGATCAATAATATTCGCAATACTTTTAATATCACTAATGCTGGCTCCAGAGTTATAATCATTAATGACAAATTGATTATTATCAAATGACAATAATTTATAATATTTAGAATTTGTTGTTGATGCTTTATAAGTAATATTATTATTAAATGTGTTTACAACAAAATCTTTATTCCCTTTTATATATTTCATATAAGAATTCAACGGTGCCAAAAGAGCTCGAGAAATAGATATGTCATAATCCGAATCGGGGAATATTTTTACGAAGGTTATTTTCTGGGAAGATTTTTTGAGTACTTCAGTTAGGAAATCAGATAATTTAGTTAATAATTCTGTCACCGTTTCATCTTCTTCAAAAGTCTTACGTTTTATTTTTAATTGACATAAAAATGTCATACCAGTATTTGAGAAAAATAAATTAAAAAAATCGATGTATTTATTTTGGAGTATGTAAGTTGTAAATTTTTTATCAAATATATCGTCTAATTTTGTGGCTGATACTTTCGAGTTTATATATATCAACAATGCAATGTATTTCATATACGGACTCATATTGACTACAGCAGCAGATTTAATTATATTAAAAAATGAATTTGCCATATAATTATCAGAAGGAATATTTCTGAATATATTTTCTCTAATAATTGAACATAACGCATGCGAACTACCTCCGCATCGAGCGGGCATACCAAAATTATATTTATTATTTATGCTTATAAATGGAATGCCTGATGCTGAAGCATTTTCGAAATTAAATGTAATCGTTTCGAATCCATTTTGCGTGATGAGTTCACTGAAAAATGTTTTAATGAATTGATCATCAAATGTTTCGGGTATTTTATTGTTGACAAAGTAATAAATGAAAATAAATAAATTTATACCGCAAGCAGATAATGATACTTTAGTTTGTTCTGAGTATGCAGCTTTATAAGAAAATTCAGGAATAATATTTTTAGCTATGTTAATGATATTTTTATATTCATCGATATGCGATCTTATAGCATATCTAGTCCTGGATCCCATAAAGAAGTTGTGTATATCTGCATTTTTTAATATTTTAATTTTTTCTTGGTCAATATTACCATTTTTATCTGAAAGAATTAACCTCATAAAATCTAAAATCGTAATTTCGAGACAGTCACCATTTGATCCTGCGTTGTCACCCGTATATGTTTCAAAATCGATAGTTGAAAATATTTTTCTTTCTTTTGGGTCATCGCCTTGTTTGTACAAGTTAATACCCAAAGTTTTTAGTATAAACATTTTATTTACGAATTGTGGTGAAGACAATAGATAAGTATCAATATAATTATACAATATGATATTACCCAAGTTATAGGATTCACAATAAATATTAACAAATTTTATGCGCATTAAATAATCAACTGCATCGATAACCGTTTCCAAAAAATATGCCACGAGTGGTTTTTTAATTTCTTCTGCTTGGTTTTGTATATTATCTGTAAAATCAGTTCTCATATGTTTAATAGCCGATTCCAAATTTTTATCAATATCATCTTTCAAATCTGTAATTAATTTTTCAGTATTTAAAACATTTTTACAGTTAACGCTGAGTTTGTCACATTGCATTGAATAAACTAATTCCGGGTTTGAAATATTTTGAGTAATTAACTTTTCTACATTTTTGTTCAAACTCGTAGATATATTTTTTGTTATTGTTTGCGTTAATTGTTTTATATATACTTTATCGTTTTTTCGTAATTCGATTGGTTTCTTAATTGCCGATAACATTGACATTTTTGTATAATTTACTTTTAATTTATTTAAAACAGCCAGACAAATCTTATCGAGTGGGTCACCGGCATTAAAAATATCATTAAATTGAATATTTTCATAATCGACATTGAGTTCTTTAATTTTCTTTTTAATATTTTTGACATAGTCTTCATGATTTGTGTAGTAGGCTGATTTAAAATTATCAAAATTATTTTGATTTTTGTATCTGATTACATTATATATTTTAACAACATCAGCATGTATTTTTGGATCATATAATAAATCAACAAATAGTCTTATTGATGAACTCGAGATTAAGTCATTAATGACATTATCTATTTTTGATAATGTTCCTAATGCACCGTATAAATCCTTGGTGATTTTTTTAGTTTCTTCTTGATCTATTACTAATTTTATCAAATCTGTTGCCGCAAATATTTTTGAGTCAAAATATTCTAACTTGATTAATTTTTCGACATCTGTATACTCAGCACCATTGATATCTGATATATAATTAAACGGTGCAAATTCGTTATCAAAAATAATATCATTAATATTAACATTGGCTGAAATAACACGCATGTTATCATCAAACTTTAAAACTGTTTTCTCCGGATTTTTCTCAGAATGGTTGTATATAACATAATTCTCATTATTTATAATCACAAAAGATGTACAACTAAAGGTTTGTTTAATTAAATTATCGAATGCTGTGTAATCATTAACTAAATAATATTTTTCTAAAATATTTAAGAATTTACCTGTAAATGTGTAATCATTTTTTTTTAATTTGTCATTTATTTGATTCACCGTTGTAATATCAGGTTCTCCGGGATATATTCTGTTAAATATGTATCCTCCTTCATTTATATTCATGTTTATATTCATATTATATTCAATATGTTTATACAATTACAGTTATATTATTTTTTGTGAATAATTTAATAAAATACATATACCTTAGAAATGGGCAGAAAATCTTTTAATCTAATTTAAATTTATTTATGGAGTTATTATAATATTGACTCATTAAGTATGTCCATTTATATTATACTAACTCTAATTTTAATTATAATAGTAATAGTAATTTATGTGTATAAAACTATCGAATCTAATAAAATATTTAATACCGAAATTGGAGACAAGTCGAGATCAATAACAATAAAAGTCATAGCTGGATTATGTAACAGACTACGTACCACATTCAGTTGGCACAAATTCGCAAAATCACAAAATAAACATCTTTATGTGGTGTGGACATATCACGATGCTTGTCCTGGATTTTTTTTGGATTTTTTTGAACCGGTCGAAGGAATTACCTTCCTGAGAGCTGATGTTAATATAAAAAATATTGATTATAAAGGAGATCAAAAACATGAAGCGTTTCACAACGTATTTTTATATGACGAATTAAAATTAAAACCACATATTCAACTAAAAATAAAGAAAATTATGAATAAACTGTCTACACAAAAATCAGGAGATTACATAGCAATTCATGTAAGAAGAACAGATCATACTAAACTTGCTGAATTACATAATAATTTTACATCAGACAAAGATTTTTTTAAATTTTTAGAAAATAATAGTGGATCAAATGTATACTTGGCAACAGATAATCCGATAACACAAGAAATATTTAATAATAAATATGGTGATAAAATAATAGTCAATAATAAAATTAAAAATAAACACACACATCGACTGACATCAGTTGAAGATGCAATAATTGATTTATTTATATGTTTACATGCAAAATTATTCAAGGGATCTGGATTTAGTAGTTTTACTGACTTTATACTAGAGCAAAGAGGAAATAATAAAATAATCAAATGAAATATGAAAATATTTGCAAAACATTGGCCGTATATGTTTATAAAATCTTATTTAATATAAATTTTATATATATAGAATGAGTAATTCATATTCTCAATTAGGACAAGACATTTATGTCTTACAAAAATATCAACATAAAAAAAATGGGTTTTTTGTTGAAGTGGGTGCATGCGACGGCATTTATTTATCTAATACATATCTTTTAGAAACACAATATGATTGGAAGGGTATTTGTATAGAACCCATTCCCCATTGGTTCAATGAATGTGTTAAAAATAGACCGAATAGTATATGTATCCAAGATGCCGTTTATTCTGAAAATGATTTGACATTAGAATTCAATATAGCCGATTCTCATGTACTTTCCGGAATAACGGCCCATGTCGATAAACATGTCCACAGTCTTAATGGAGGAAGAAAAATAAATGTCAACACAAAAACTCTGACTTGGATTTTAGATGCTCACAATGCTCCACAATTTATTGAATATTTAAGTTTAGATACGGAAGGTTCAGAATTCGAAGTGTTAAAGGGTATTAATTTTGATAAATATAAATTTGGAATAATAGATATAGAACACAATTATATCGAACCAAGAAGAACTCAAATGAGAGAGTTTTTGTTATTAAAAAATTATATCTATGTCGGACAAAATGATTTTGATGATAGATATGAATTAAAAATTGAAGTTACTAATTAATTACGGTGTTCTTAATATTTTAAATTTAATACAACAAAAAACGAGTTGTACCTTAATATTTATATAAAATGCCAAATAATGTTCTTTTAAACTGCGGTCGGTTTATAAGTATAGGTGTTTTATACATCTTCAGTAGTTGCATTACATTTTATAAATTAACCAAGTTTCGAGGATCAGATGTTTCGAGCGGTAACACGAATAAAAATTTTTGGTTTGATAAAAAATGGTGGCATAATTATGTAGTTCAATGTCTTCTTTTGATTGGATTAGTTATTTACGCTTTCGAAATGAGGTCATCTAGTGTAGCAACAAGACCCATTTTCTTTGAACGGGATCCATCACTTTCTTATCCACAGGTTCCAGAACATGTACCTAATGTAATGTTGGCGAGCATTGTAATCTGTGTACCCGCAGGAGTAATTATTCTCCTCTTATGTTTCGAATTATGTAAACCGAAATATATGACCACAGATGATAATAATAATAATAATAATAATAATAATAATAATTCGACTAGATTTATTGCCTTTATAAAATTATTTTTTTGGTTAAGTATTGGATTGGCACATACATTACTTTTGGCTATGTCAATTTATAACACACTGAAAATTACATCTGGTCGTCTGCGTCCGAACTTTTACGCTGTTTGTAATTACGCTGGTTATAATGATGCATACAACAATAATAATTATACTTATTACAATAGTATGACAGAAACAGGTGCATTAGGTGACTATTCTAAATGTATGGCCACGGATAGTGAAATTGATGATGCATCAAGATCATTTCCATCTGGTCACGCGGCATTATCATTTGCTTCAATGGTTTATACAATGTATTTGGTTCGTACACTTATTGATTGTGATAAAACTCAATGGTTTAGTTTCAGAAGTTTTATGTCACTAACAGTTTTGATTTTGTCAGCCTACATCAGTATAACTCGTGTATGGGATTATGAACATCACTTCGATGATATTTTAGCTGGTACATTAATTGGAATTTTTTGTTCGATAATTTCTTGGTCCAATATAGAAAAACAAATCATAAAAATACAAAAAAAAAGTTTAAACAGTGTTTCAACGGAAGTCATGCAGGTTTAAAAAATTATTTTGAATTATTTTTATTTATCTTCGGTGTCATAATATAAAGAATTATATTGCGATTAATTTTTGTAATGTAATAATAACTTTACTAATTATAAATGATAAGTACTATTGTTTCAATTATATTTTTAGTTATATTACTTGTTGTAATTGTATTATATATTTTTGCACATAACAAACGATCAAAATTATACGAAGATATAGCTAATGATACATATATATTGCCCAAAATTATATACGGATATTGGGACAATTTAGATAATAATCCACTAATAAAAACTCATATTGATACATGGAAAAGAAATATACCAAAGGATTGGAAAATAGTAATTTTAAATAAAGAGAATGTTCAAAGTTATGTTGGTGATAATTTTATGAAAAAATATGGTAATTTAGATCCAATACGATTTTCTGATTTTTTACGGGTCTATCTTTTACTTAAAAATGGTGGAACGTGGATAGATGCATCCACGATAATAATTAATGGAAACTTTTTAGACCAATACTACAAAGAAATGATAAATAATAAGTTTGATATATGTTTGTATGAACTAAAAACGAAAACTGTTGATTGTAAAACCCCTTATTTAGAAAATTGGTTTATTATGGCACCAAAAAATAGTAAATTATTAAAGGATTTGTATAATGAATTCGATAAATCATTCACAACAGGATTCGAAGAATATAAAAAAAATATTTTAATACCGAGCGGAGTTGTTCTAACTAATACGCTGGGTTATGATCAACATGACACTTATTTGATGCAACATGCTATTATAAATTATCTGATGCATGTAGGTAATAAATATTCTATTAATACCAAAGATGCTTCCGAAAGTATGTTCAAAATTCACACAGATAAAAAATGGGATCGTAAACCGATAATAGACTTTATTTTATCAAACAATGACTGGAGTGGTTATTACGCGATAAAACTAACAAAGGGAGAAAGGATTCATATAAATGACTCAATAAAAAATATTTTCATAAATAAATTAAATAGTATGTGATATATTTTTATTTTTTATTATTCGCAGTAAATCCACGGTGGTAATGTTTTTTCAAAAAAATATTCATCACTATGGAGGTAATAACCATAGTCTATAATTTGTCCTCTGACGATGTCAACTGTATCTGGTAATTTTGTTTGATTAAAAATCACATAGTAACATCCAATCGGTACATACAATGTATTATTCAAATTAGAAATAATAAATTTATCCAGTGAATAATCACATCCCTTGTAAACTAGTTTTCCAGCATAGTTTTGCCGAAGTTCCTCTTCAGATTTGGCCCAAATTTGTTGATTAAAATAAGGAAGCATTGGTACCACATTAGAAATAATATACGTATCGTACCCATAATCTGCATTTGGTACAATGTGGCCTCTATCAAAACCGGTATATTTATAATCATCATGTGTCAAGATATTAATTCCATAAGGATCATCGCGAAAATTACCACACAGATCACTGTAATCATAACAACCATTTCCACCACTTGTTGTAATGTAATAAACATAATTCGCTTGCATTAGTGTTTTGTTAAAATTAATTGCGTAAATAAAATTATTTGTATAAGGATATTCATTGATAATACCGGTTGAATTCAGTACATAACAGTTGTTAGTTATGTTAGCATTAACACTAATCATAAATAATACAAATACGATTAAAATTAAATATTTTTCCATTTGATATTTCTTTAAAAATATATATTAATGTTTATGACATATATTTTATCATATATATTAATGTTTATGACATATATATTTTTTCAATTTTATTGAAAATTGAGTCTTTATTATTATCCCATTAAAATAGTTTGAATCAATTGATGAATAACCAAATCTGCATATGTTAACGATTCGATATTCTCGTAATCATCAATTTGTTCTTCTAATGGTTTCGTTCCTAATGATTCATAAGACGAAATTTCCATATATCTTAATTCATTTTCCTGACAAAAATCTGCGATAACTTCGGGAGATACTTCTCTATCGCTAATCAGATCTGATTTTGTTCCGATTAACAAAATTGTTGGTTCATTCCCATTCTCACAATTTTTTTTTGATTTTTTGTTTGATTTGTGCAAAACATGTTCTGTATTAATGTTTGTGCTCCTACAGTAAGCCAAATGTAATGGTATATTTTTAAACGATTGAAAGTTAGTTAAATCGAAAAATATTAAAATACCATCTGAGTGTTTACAAAACGGTGACAACAATGATCTAAATTTAGGATTGCCTCCTGTATCCCAAGTATAGAACTTAATTGTTTTATTTCCATTGGATGTGTTTATCACTTTTTCAAAAACAGAAAAATCTACTACGGTTGTTGGAATATATTGAGAATTGACATTATTTTTATTAAGCAATTTTGTCAAGAAGGTAGATTTCCCGGTTCTTTCATCTCCAATTAATGCGATAGTAATAATGTTGTCATACAAGATTTCAAATGATGTTATTTCTTCAGAAGACATTTTATATTATAATTCAAAAAGTTATTGAGTTATAAATTAAATTATATATTATCAATATTTTCGTTTTTCGGAGAACTGGTAACTAATAAATTTTCGGTATCTTTATTTGTATCTCTCAACGAATTCGAATACGTAGCAACAAATATTATACTTACACATAAAATAGATCCACCTAACGCAATCGAAGAAGAAATTATGACTGTATCACTCTGATTGAATGCTGCCCAAATAATCCAACTAATACAAATCCATACACTCCATATATAAGATATAATTCGCGAGCAATGCCCTGGATTATTTTTTTTGATAGATGATCTATCTTTAACTAACTGGTATGCTTGAAAATATGATGAGAAATTGCCGACGATAGCAATAAAATACATATAATTTTCATATGAAATTAATGACATCAGTTATATTGACTGTATTGACTGTATTGACTGTATTGACTGTATTGACTATATTGACTATATTGACCACGTTCCGCACTAATCCAGTGTGTTCTAAATATATATTGTAGGATAATAAATAATTAATGTTCAATATTTGTCGAAATGCAATAAATGGTATAAAGATACATTTAATATTATGTATTTATATTAATATAATATTTTAAATTATGATTTTCTATGATGAAAATAACAACATTGTGAATCATCACCACATGGAAGCACAAGAACAAGAATTAGCAAATACATACGTTGAAGAGAACGATGTTGTTCTAGAATTAGGCGCTCGTTATGGAACTGTATCGTGTACAATCAGCAAAAAATTAAATAACAATAAAAATTTAGTTGTTGTTGAACCAGATGAGAGAGTGTGGGATGCTTTAGAAAAAAATAAAAATGTAAACGGTTGTGATTTTCATATTGTTAAAGGTTTTATTAGTAATAAAAAACTCAATTTAACAAATAAAGATGTTTGTTACGGATACGGTACTACCTTCACAGTCGATGAAACGACGTCAATACCATCATATTCACTCGATGAAATTACTACAAATTTGAATCTTAAATTCAACGTTTTAATAGCTGATTGTGAAGGATTTTTAGAAGTTTTTTTCGACGAGAATCCGAGTTTCTATGATAATTTGAGACTAGTAATATTTGAGGCTGACTACGATGAAAAATGTAATTATCAAAAAATTAGATTTGCACTAAGAAATAGAAATTTTGTAGAAGTAGTGAGAGGCACGCAAAATGTATGGAGAAAATGATAAATATAATAAATTTGATATTTTAATGACATATTATATAGATTAATATATGTATAAAACAATTAAAACAACAAAAACGTCATGAGTGACTATCCAATAATAGCAATACCATTTGATAATGGTTTTGTTAAAACATTCAATTTAAACAATTTTGATACTGATGAATTAATAAATTTTTATAACAAATACGGATTCGTAATTTTTGATAATATACTTTCGGATAATGAAGTTAATTTAACGATTAGTGATTTGTGGAAAGATATGAATGAATATTTAAAAAAATTTGATGATAATATACATGTTACAGAAGATGATTGCGAATATTTAAGTTTGCCATCTTCGAGCAATGCTTACGGATTTGTTAATACGGGACCAATTAATCAATTACAATGCTGGAAAAATAGACAAAATGAAAAAATATATAATGCATTCAAGATCTTATACAAATTGACATCGAAAAATGTTAATTTGAACATGAACAAAGATCCATTAGTTGCATGTTTAGACCGGGGTTCAATTCTAAGACCAACCGATAAAAATAAAGATTGGGAAACAAAGGATATATATCACTTTGATATTGATCCGTGGGAATTTACTGGAACGACAAAAGTTAATGATAGCGTTAATTCTTCAATGTACGATCCAACAAATTTGACAAATCTTACGTATATGTTGTCAGAAGGTAATTTTGGTAAGTATAACGGTTACTCAAAATTATCCGGTGTTCTTACATTGTCAGACACAAACGAAAATAGTGGTGGATTTGAATGTTTTGTTGGATTTCACAATTATATACATGATTGGTGTCAAAAACATGAATATAATTTTAATATTAGAAATGACGCGGGGTTGACTCAAAATATGCAAAAAATATTTATGAAAAAAGGATCTTTAATGGTTTTTACGAGGGAATTGCCTCATAATATTTATTCAAATAAATCAGATAAATTTAGATATGCGCAATATGTGAGAATTGTTCCACAGTCTGAATTAAATTTGCCACCGTATCTGTTGGAAAAACGAAAAAAATTAATGAAAAATTTTTTACCGAAATCTCTCGATGTAACTTCTGATATTAGTAAGGAATTATTTATGTTGTAAATATATTTATATATAAATATATAAATAAATAAATAAATAAAAAAATAAATATCAATCGGTTAATTTGACATAATAATCCGTGGATATATTACTATCAGTAATCACATCTCCTATATATAAGGGTTGATATACGATGTGAGGAATTATTTCCATAATATTCAAATCTTGAATAGAATAATTTATATATGTATCGACTGGCTTTGTCATACCATTTTTTCTTATGTAATCGATAGACTTTATGGCACCTTTTTTATTTATTAGATACCCGACCGTACCGTAACAGTTTAAATTTCTATTTATTGGTTTAATTTTTATTTCTTCATCATGCTTATGATAATTTTTATTGTTAACTTCTCCTAAACCTAAATATACTAAATCCCAATCGAATAATGGATTTGACAATTTTTCTAATATTTCTGGATATAATTCAGTGAATTTATCGGTAAAATATGCATCATCTTCGAATACACAGTAAACATCATTATCTGTGTCTTCAATCAACTCAAGCCATAATTGAAAATGACTCAATGCACAACCCATAACCGGCACACTATAGTTAAAATCACATTTGGCGAATAAACTCATTAATTGTTTATTTTTATGTAATTTTTTTCCGTCAATTGCTTCAATAAAGCTATAATCTTTGATATTAACCTTATTGAACCTTTCAATTTGTGTTTCTTTTCTGTCTGGTCGTCTGAGCAAGTTTATACATACCGTTTTAATGGATAATGGAACAATAGGAAGCTTATAATCAAGATTTATAAATTTATCATCATATATTGGTACCATTTCAGCTTCCTTTATTATACGCTCAAGCCTCCTAGTTAAATGCATATCGTACAATATTTTATGTTTTGCCGCTCTAATCGCAGGTAATCTTTTTTCCCATTCATTATTTTCGATAGCAGCTTTTATTTGTTCGAGCCCTTTGTTGAAATCGTACAAATCTAATCGAATAAATGCATCAGGATAAAAATCTTCGAGATTAGGAGCACCCCAATAAAAACATAAACATTCGGCTAAAATACAGTCAGTGACTTTTTCGGTAAAATAATTATATTCAGAGTTATTTTCAACGGCAATACTATATTTGTATGGAAATAATGCATCATCCTTTTGACATGGTGGGAGTTCTCCTTTATAATTTTTAAAATTAAATTCCGAACATTTACCATAAATATCGATTTGTTCACTATTGTTTAATCCATCAAGAAATTTAGTAAAATTTACTCTTAGTTTATGGCCTTCGTGAAAATATCCATTCGATAATACTATCGAAAGGTCCTTTGTTTTAATAATTGATTCTGTTGATTCGAATCGCAATACATCTATATGCTTACTAAGATGCCATTCAACATTATTATAACCATTTTTGTGTGATAAAACTTTCAAAAATTTATTTTCATCCGGATTGCCCCATTCTCCTCCCAAATTTGCAAATACAAACGATGGTTCCATATGAAATATTATCGTTCTTTCTGGCACATAATACTCTCCAAATGTGACAGAATTAACTATCACATAATAGTCTGCCTGAACATCTTTTCCTGATACAAATTTAATTGAACTATCTTCTGGGTTCATGAAATTCCATCCATCTGCTAGATTTTCACTCCAACAACATATTAATTTTACTGTATATTTTTTTTTAGAATTTTTTGCACATTCGACGATATCTTGATTAATAAGTTTTTTAATGTGTTGTTTTTTAACATAAATACCATCAACAAATGAATGTACATTTGGTAAATAAATAAATTTATCTGTTTTATGTGTACCATTTTTTAAAAACCCGTATGTATTAAAAGCCACACAATTCGAGTCAAAATCTGCTTGCTGTTTTAATTTTATGATACTATCTTTATCCGATGTAGTAATATGATACATATCCATTCCAAACGAATCTTTATTCGGAAAAAAGGTATAGTCATCAAATTCTATTGTTCCAGAATGTGAATCACTCATTATAAAAATATAAAATTTTATATATAAATAAAAACAATATAAAAAATTAAATGGAAAAACGCAACAAATAAAATCATATATATTCAGTCGGCCAATTTAGTATAATAGTCAGTGGAAATATCACTATCCATCACTACGATGGTTCTTTCAAAGGGTTGATATACAATATGAGGAATTGCTTCGAATACATTTAAATTCTGTACGGAATAATTTATAAATGAGTCAATTGCGCGAGGAACACCGAATTTTTTAATATAATCAATACATTTTATAGCACCTTTTTTATTCATTAAATACCCCATCGCCCCATTACAGTTTAAATTTTTATTTATTGGTATTATTTCTAATTTTACATCATGTTTATGATAATTACTGTCGTTAACATTTATTAAACCTAAATATACTACATCCCAATCGAATAATCCATTAGATATTTTTTCCAATATTTTTGGATATAATTCAGTGAATTTATGTGTAAAATGCGCATCGTCTTCAAAAATACAGTAAACACTGCTATCTTTATCTTCAATCAATCTAAGCCATGATTTAACGTGACTCAGAGCACACCCAATAACCGGTGCACTATGATTAAAATCATTTTTAGCAAATAAACTTGCTATTTGTTTATTTTTATGTAATTTTTTTCCATCAACAGCTTCAATAAAATCATATTCTTCTATTCCAACTTCATTAAATCTTATAATTTGTGCTTCTTTTCTGTCTGGTCGTCTAAGCAAGTTTATACATACCGTTTTAATGGATAATGGAACAATAGGAAGCTTATAATCAAGATTTATAATTTTGTTATCATATATTGGTACTGATTCTGCTTCTTTTATTATATTCTCAAGCCTTTTACTTAGATACATATCGTATAATATTTTGTGTTTTGCCGCTCTAATCGCAGGTAATCTCTTGTCCCATTCATTATTTTCGATAGCAGTTTTTATTTGTTCGAGCCCTTTATTGAAATCATACAAGTCCAATCGAATAAATGCATCGGGATAATAATCTTCAAGATTAGGAGCACCCCAATAAAAACATAAACATTCGGCTAAAATACAGTCAGTAAGTTTTTCGGTAAAATAATTATATTCAGAGTTATTTTCGACGGCAATGCTATATTTATATGGATACAAAGCATCATTTTTTTGTGATTGTGGGAGTTCATATTTATAATTTTTGAAATCGAATATTTGACATCTACCGTAAATATCTATTGACAAATCATTTTCATCAAGAAATTTAGTAAAATGTACTCTTAATTTATGACCCTCATGTAAATACGCGCTGGATAACACCGTTGAAAGATTCTTTGTTTTCTCGATCGATTCAACACGCAACAGGTCAATGTGTTTATTCATATGCCATTCAACATTATTGTAACCATTTTTATGTGATAATACCTTCAAAAATTTATTTTCATCCGGATTGCCCCATTCTCCTCCCAAATTTGCAAATACAAACAACGGTTCCATATGAAATACAATCGTTCTTTCTGGCACATAATAATCTCCGTATACCGGATAGTTAACTATTACATAATAATCTGCCTGGATATTTTTACCTGAAACAAATTTTATTACACTTTCTGCAGGATTCATAAAATTCCATCCATCTGCAAGATTTTCATTCCAATTACATATTAGTTTCACTGTATATTTTTTATGATTATTTTCATACATATCGCGAATATCTCTAATAATTTTGAGACAGTAAACATATGTATTTTTCAAATAAATGCCATCAATAAAAGGATGTACTGTGGGTAAGTAAATAAAATTATTTATGTCACATGTATTATTTTTTAAAAATCCGTAGGTATTGAAACCTACACAATTTGGACTGGAGTCTGCCTGTTCCTTCAAGTTTAAAATACTATCTTTATCTGACGTAGGAAAATATGCCATATCCATTCCGGCAGAATCTCTGTATGGTAAAAAACTATAACCATCAAATTGAATTATATTGGAATCCGAATCACTCATGAATAATATTCTATATAAATAAAAACAATATTTTAAATAAAATTGAAAAACGTATTCATTACGACTTATATATTATTTTTATCTATTAACAATAATTTTTTAAATAAATCAAATAATTGTCGGACTCAAATTAATTAATAATGTTATTGAGGAATTGGGCAGGATATACACTTAAAAAACAATTATTGATATTGTTTGGTTTGTTATCGACAATATCTCTAACATTGATCGGTGTGATGTGTATTATATATATTGCTGTGGCTGGAAATCAAATTTATACTGTTTTATTCAATGGATTTTTAAATAATTCTCAATCATCAATATCGACCATTATGACAAACGGTGCACAATTATTTGATATGAAACTTGCTCAACTGACGTATAATTTTCCTAATCAAATGGTGACTAATGCAGAAGATTCGTTTAGATCAGATTATCCATTTGGTCCCATTCAAAGTTACTATAATTGGCCAGGACAATTACCCAATATAACATATAGCACAACATATAGTGCAAACGTTACTTATTCACACAGTTCTATAAATATATATAATGTGACTTTTCCAGAATTGTCAACCGTTAACTCATTTATTCAAAATATTATCAATAAGACAGCACAAATGGATTATCTATTTATACCTACATTTGCGAACAATCCTGATTTTTTGGCGGGATATATGTCGACACCTACACAATTCCTTAGATATTATCCTGGTGTTGTAAATGATAATACATTGAGTACATATATTATGTATAACAATCTCGATGATTATTGGTATGTAACGACAATGGAGAACCCTTCATCGACACTTCCAGTTTATACATCACCCTACTATGATCCCATCGCAAAGGAACTTATGATCACAATTGGGCACGTTATTCATAATCCGTATGATACGTCCGTATTGGGTGCATTTGGTGCGGACATGATGTTGCGTTCTATCCAAAACGATATCCAACAACTTACATATTTGAATGAAAGCCGTACCATATTGCTCGAAAAGGAATCAGGTTATGTCATTGCAGATTCTGGTGCACAAGTTACTAGTCTGATAACATATGCGGATATTACTAATCCTTCTATATCATTGGATATATGGAATTCATTATTGGCAACAACAAATACACTTATATTGGATAACGAAAATTACTTTTTATCTGTCAATTTGAATACATCGAATGGTAAATATATGCTTGTTTCCATAATTGATCAAAAATATGTGATTAATCCATTTTCGTCGATAATAAATTCAATTAGTACAATCATTTCTATCGAGATAGCTGTAGTTATTGTTGTGTCAGTCATAATCATTATGATAACCATCATTGTGACGGTTGTTTTGACAAACCATATTGTTACACCACTTCAAAGATTATCTGATATTTCTTCTAAAATGGCTGGACGTATTGGTGAAGCATCATTGACAAACGGGATCGATATTAATATAAATCGTACTGGCATAACTGAAATAGACAATATGACATCCGCTTTTAAAAATACAGTTGACCAATTGGGAAAAAATAAAGAAGTGGGAAACAAAACGGATAACAATACATATTATGGTAACGTTCCATGGGGTGCTGTAGGAATTCCCGAAATGTCTCCTGGTATACTTCAACCACCACCATATACAGAATTTTAAATTTTAATTATTTTTATTTATTTTTATAATTTCAGAATAAAAATTGATAATATTAATTTCTGGAAAAGATAATAGAAAAACGTATTATTATATGCGTTTTAATAAAAACTTTGCCACAAATGAAAATAGGAAATTTGTTGATGCTTAGTGTTGCACTACCTATATTTTTTGGGTCGTTGATCATAATTCTAGCCACCGTTTTGCCAATTAATATTTCACAAAAATCTTGGCATGATTCATCACAAAATTATATTGCTGTGACATCAAGTGAATCAGCATCAACGAGATTGATGTATATCACGAAATATATATCTACGTTTTTTAATCAAACGAACAATGATATCAAAACAATCGATTCATATATTATGAACAGTTTAAATAATGATTTAAATATTGCTTCAAATTATGATACATATTTTGGTGTTTCATCGATTGACTCTAGAATTCCACCTAAGGATGCATACCAATATTCGTTCTTTTCGTCAACATATATGAACGGTATATCATCACAATCTCAATTGAATGCGATCGATAATTACACACTACATGATTCGAGTATTTATGATAATGTATTGCGGGCTGTATATAAATCTTCGGATATTTACGCAGGTATTTATTTCGGATTTCAACAAAATGGATTTTACAGATACTATCCATATGTATCATTCAATTCCTATCCATCATTTACGTATACATGTGACTATAACCAACAAGCTACGGTCGGTTACGATCCACGTTGTAGAATTTGGTATGTTATCGCGCAGAATGATGATGACATACATTATACTTCACCTTATATTGATGCATTAACGGGTAATGTTTTAATTACTTCATCAAAACGTGTCATACAGAACGGAGCGGTTATTGGAGTAATTGGCATGGATTATTCAATGAACAAAGTAAATGACATAATTTTAAATAATACCATTTTTGGTTCTGGTTATACTTTTTTAATGGATTCGACAGGTTTACTCATATCTTATCCAAACCTAACACTTGATTCATCTGCAACCAGATCCATTTTTGATATGGACAAAACTGTTGATCCATCTGTGTGGACATCGATCCTTAGTTCAAATCAAGTGAATCAAATGAATCAAGTGAATATAACAAAAAATAATGAGCCTTATGTACTTTTGTATCAATATATAGAACAACAGGGCTACTATCTTGTTATGTTATATCCAAATTCCGATGTTTCTACTATAACAGATAATATTTCTGTTAGTGTAAAAAATATTATAACCAGTGGTACTATCGGCGTTGTTGTCATTTGGGGAATTGGTCAAATAATTGTAACATGTCTCGTTGTATTACTAGCAAAAAAATATGCTAAAACGATCATTCAATTATCAAAGGATATTGAAAGTATAGGTAAACCTAATTTACAAATAGAGTTGCAAGAAATGGCACCCGTTTCCGCGGAGTTTTCAAATGTAAATAAAAATTTTGGTAATCTTCTTGTTGCAGTTAAATTTGGTAATGATGCATATTACGAAGGGGATTTGAATAAAGCACTCAAACTCTATAACGATGCCGAGGAACTGATGAAAGTGATGAAAATACAACGTGGTTTGAGTATTTGTTATAACAATAAAGCCAATGTATATAAACAAATGGGTAATATTACAGAAGCCGAAAAACTTTATCTCGAATCGATTCGCATTGTTCAAGGACTAATGGACTCAGAACAAGATCATGACAAAAAGAAAGCTTATAAAGTTATGCTTTCGTATAGATATATGAATCTTGGTGTACTTTGTAAAGATTCTGGAAATCTTGTCAAAGCTCATGAAATACTAACACAAAGTCTTCAACTTGCGCGTGATACCGATAATGGCATCGGTATTAGTAAAATTTCTGGGAACTTGGGACAGTTATATCTTCAAGAAAACAAACTTCGTGATGCAACAGAAATAATTTATGAAGTGTATAATACTGTCATAGATAAATATGACAATATTACGATTCAATATGCTTTGATGAACTTGGGACTATTGGAAATATATAACAAAAAATATGAACGCGCTGGAACATATTTTAACAGAATTCTTAATGAATATCAAGAACTTGATATTTATGTGAAACAGGTAAGTATTGATAATATGTATAAAATTCTGACTGCTTTAGGACATACAGACCAAGCTAATGCGATCAGAGAACAAACAACAAAATTAGCAGAACAAACTAATTTAAACAATAATGTTTTGTTTGTACTCGATTGCAGTGGAAGTATGGCAGGTGCTCCGATAACTCAGTGTAAAAATAGTGTTAAAGAAATTATTATCAACAATTTAACAGAAAGCGATGTTATTTCATTGTTTGTTTTCAATAATAAAGTCAACCGCATTTTCTTAAACAGAAACAAACGTGTTAATTTACAACATATGCTACAAAGTGTTGACGGAATAAGTGCGAGTGGTGGTACTGCTTTTTACGATGCTCTTATAACATCGATAGAACAATTAAATGATCGTGAAAATGATATCAGTATGAGTACGAATATGAGCAATACAGTCAATGAATCTAAATGGATTGTGGCATTGACTGATGGTGAAGATCAAGATAGTAAATCATCATCAGATGATGTCATTCGCTTACTTAATAAGAAACCCAATAACTTAATTATTATCACTGTCGGTGCATTGAATAACAGACACCTAATTCAAAAAATTTGTGATGCATCACAAAAGAAAGGTAAGATTGGTAAATTAATCAATGTATCTAATGGTCGCGGAGAAATCGAACAAGTATTTAAAAAAGTTATTCAAGTGATTACAGGACAATTACACGTTGAATCACTATAATTTGATTTTATTTTATTAATTTTATTTATTCAATTTACTCAATTTATTCAATTCATTTTTGATGGGGATATTTTGTTGTAATAATTTATTCATTCTTGATAATAATCTAATACTAGTCTGCTGATATCTTGACGTATTTAATAATGTATTTTGTTTATCGATTTCATCATTTTTATTATTCAAAATTGTTATTTGTATATTTTTTCGTAAAAACAATATAAGAAATCCGTATAAAACAATAATAGATAAAAACGCGAAAACAATATTGGAAACAATACGTTCAATATTAAATTGGGTTCCTGCGATGGTGATATAAGTAGAATTGTGAAAAATAAATGTGCGTAATAAGGGGCCAACAATATCATCAGAAAAATCTTTAACGATATATGTTAGAGCTGTACCAAGCATTGTACCAACTAGCAAAGGTACAACATTATATCCTCGAAAGAAATCTTCTAACGTGACATTTATACTTGTCAATTTTTCCTTTTCTCTTTTTAATTCGCGAATATTTTCTTGTACTGAGGTCGCATATTCTTCCTGTTGCTGTTCAGACATTATTTTATAATATTAAAATATTTTAATTATAAGATAAAAAGATATATAAAATTTATATTAAAATAAGATAACAATAAAATTGAAAAAATATTTGGTTAGATACTCCCTTTATTTTTAAACATTATATATTACTAAATATTACTAATTATTAAATCCTAAAATTAAATCAGATGTCAAACCATAATGAGAATTTACCAGTTCACATTAATGTAGATGTAAATAACGCATTACCATTAGAATGTTTTGATATTCCACCACATTATAAAACTGACTTAGAATCAGTACTAATATCACACGGATTGATTCTTGATAGGATATCGAAAATTGCTCATGATATTATCGAAAATAATAACGAACAATCGCTATTGTTTGTTTGTGTTTTAAAAGGTGGTTTTCAATTCTTTTCTAATTTGCTTGATGTAGTTAAAAAATTGGTTATAAGCATGAATAAACCTGTTCAAATATCATTTGAATTTGTAAGATTGAAGAGCTATACGAATGATAAATCGACTGGTTCTGTACAAATATCGGGAATGGATTTAAGTACAATTCAAGGTAAAAATATTATAATCGTCGAGGATATTGTTGATACGGGAAAAAGTGCAGTCGCATTAACTGAAGAAATTAAAAAATATAATCCTAATAGTGTAAAATTTGTTACATTGTTAGTTAAAAAAACTCACAAAAGAAATGATTTTAAACCAGATCACGTCGGATTTTTGATTCCAGATTATTTCGTTGTAGGATACGCCCTAGATTATAATGAATATTTTAGAGATTTAGACCATATTTGTATAATTAAGGAATCAGGAATTGACAAATATAAAGTCTAATTTTTTTTATTTTTTTATATTATTTTTATATTATTTTTATGCGAGTTTCAAAAATCTTATTGTTCTATTGACTCCGAATAAATTGTCTGGAACTCCGATGACTCCAGGGTCCGAAATACTAACACCACTTTCGTTATGTAACACGATGGTAAGAGTTATATTGGGAGTAAATAATATAGAACCTGTTGCGACAACTATTTCACCTTCTGCACTATTATTTCCCGATGAAATTGTTGCTCCTTGGAAACTTCCGGGTAGGGAATAAGGGAGAATAGACAAAATGATAGGCACATTACTAGTTGGTGTTCCTCGAATTAGCCAATCTATTGCATATGTTCCAGCGAGTAACGTAAATTGAGTACCGTCTGTAGTTGTATTTACCGTAATTCCGCTACTTCCAAATTGGTCACCTCCTTGGTTAAAAACTACATTTGCAGTTGTATGATCATTTAAAGTACCAGTAGCTAAAGTATAATCACTTTCATCATAAAAATAAGCACCACCAAAAATACCACCAGGTGATCCAGATGAACCAGATGGACCAGATGGACCTGGAACAATACTATTTTCACCAGATGGACCAGATGGACCTGTAATACTCAAACCCGTTGAACCTGACGGACCGGATGGACCGGATGGACCTGGAACGGTACTATTTTCACCAGATGGACCAGATGAACCAGATGGACCAAATGAACCAGATGGACCGGATGGACCGGATGGACCAGGAACAATACTATCCATACCAGATGGACCAGAAATACTCAAACCCAATGGACCAGATGGACCGGATGGACCAGGAACAATACTATCCATACCAAATTGGCCAGATGGACCTGATGGACCTAATGAACCAGATGGACCTACAGAACCTGATGAACCAGATGGACCTGATGGACCTGATGGACCAGAGATGATACTTCTTGAACCCTTTGGACCAGACGGACCATGATGTCCACGAGGACCACGTGGACCAGATGGTCCCTTAAAACATGATCTATGACGTGTTTCTCCTGGTTCGCATTCATAATTATGATTGAAATTATTTATTCTGCTTATAAAAGCACTATCATACTTTTTGATTATATTATTCATACAAACCTATTAATTATATACATATATATATTAAAACACTGGGTGTTAATTAAAATACACTTGCTAAAAACGAATCTTAAGGTTCAATTAAAAGGGTTATTATGATATCTAACAATGTTATAAATACATTTTGATAATCAAAATACATTTTGATATAAATTAAGAACTTGGTTAAATGCAGCGATTTCGATATATGTACTACAAAATCTCATCATGCCACCGATGAATAATCCTTTATAACCATTAAGTTTAATAATATTTGAGATCACTTCAGCTGTACTTCTATTTGGTGCGATTTTTGCGCCGATTAATTGACGTTGTCAGTGTACTTGAAACTAATGCTGGTATAACTCCAGCAGCCAAAGCAGATGGAACTTTCCCGATGTTTGTTTTATCCAGATTTTTTTCAATAAAAAATCAATATTTTTAATTCAAACACAAAAACCATTTAAAATATACATCATAGATACATATAAATATATATAAACATATATACCTATGAACGATGACATTCACGATTTGAAACAAGAATCTATTGCTTGTAATAAGGAAGAAAATCTTATAAATAAACTGGAAGGAAATGGATATGATTTAATATTTGATTCATCAATATATCCATTTTTGTGTTCGAATATGACCAAGTTGTCGGTGAATATAACAAATAATGGTGTAGATATAACGGATAAATTATATAATTCGCCATATTATGTTATTTGCGGAGGAAGTCAAGTGTATACAAATAAATTGAATAATGAATCAAAAAATAATTTATATCCAGTTGAAGATGTACCTTTTGGTTTATTAGTTTATCATGAAATAGTGATTTATTTTGAAGTACCGTCTGAAATGCAAAATGAACTCCTTAGTACGACTTTTAATTTTTCATATACAACATTTGATTTGGAAGAAACACAAAATATGGTTGAAATTAAATGGCCAAACCAAATCGATCCTCATTATGAACAACAAAATTATTTAAGATTTTTGAGTGGAATGTGTGGAATGACGTACGGAGCTTTTATAGAAGGCACGGATGAATTTAATCACATTTCATATTCTGATGTATATAATTTTAATTCTGTAAACTCGAGAGTTTATAATCTGAAATTCACTAAAGTAAACAAACCACTATATCAAACAAGAAAAGTAGGAGAAACGAATATGATTTATTTGGGATCAAACGAAAGTATTGCCATACTAGTTGAATCATCACACGATCATGGATCTGCCGCTGTATTTGATGCCGTCTATTATAAATTTTCTACACAAAATAATGAATATACAAACATGAATATGAAAATATTTTTAGGAAATTGTGACTCTGTAACCAACTTTAGCATAATTTCACAAAATGAATTAAATAATCCAACAATCGTTTTGGATGATGTTTTGATTAATTCTTCCACGGAAATACATAATGAAGACAATTCGTATACATACTGTTTTAAAGACTTTAATTATATTAGAGTCATTAACCGTTTAGATTACGTAACACAAATGAAAAATAGACAATCTTGGATTAAAGTCAATAATTTAGTTCCAGGAACATACATTTTAAAGGTCGATAGAATATTTGTCGATAGCGCTCCAAGACGAGGATTAACTCGCTTACCAAAAATAACTATGATCCCAACTGATCCGACACAATTGGCATACTTGCAAATGAATTCAATGGCTAATTCAATTAAAAATATAATGGTATTGCAAGAATAATTTGATAAATTTATAAATTAAAAATTGAATTTTAAACATAAGTAACAAACCAATAGAATACATATTAATAATTAATTTATCAATATATAATTTGGTTATGTTCGACACTATTTATAAATATCACGTCGAAGTCTATTACAAGGACGGTACTAAAATTGTTTCACCAACGATGGAAACTTTTTCCATGAAAAAAACGGCTGAATTTGCTAATAAAATCATTAATACTGATCCAGCATTTATATCTAAAAAAGTGACTTTTGGGGGAGAAACTGATGGTAGTAGCAGTATCAGCGTCGACAGAAAAGACATGGAAAGAGTCGATATTATTAACGAAGGAAAAATTGGATTTTTTGAAAGAATGTTCGGATAAATTAAATTATTTAAATATATGATTATGAAGAACAGGACATTGACGAAATGCCAGGTTTACTAATAACAATATCTAAAGGTGTTAATTTATAATAATTTTTTTCCATTTCTGGTTGTTCACAATAAGGAAATTTAAATATATTTTGCAATGTATTAATCATCTCATAATTTCCATCTTTTGCTGAACTATATGTTTCAACTAACATCCACTCTCTCGGAATATACTTGGGTGATTGTAATTTCATTTTATCAGAAATTATTTTTGGATTACGATTTTCCGATATTAATAATGAACGATAATCATTAAACCAATTAATCCAGTCGTTACTCAATTTTTTATTATAAAATGCTTTTAATATCGGTGCAGTATCAATCAATAAATTATGATCATTTACTAGAATTGATGGATATTCGGCTAATTGTCGCCAAAAAATTGTGTAGTCTACATCAGATAATTCCATTAGTGATAATAATTTTTGGAATAATTTTTGTGGTCCATTTTCCCATTTAGTGACGACAAGTCCAAGTTTTTGAGCCCACATTTCATTAACTATTTTTCCGCAAACAAAATCAAATTCGTTAACAATATTATCTATTTTATACTGATTATTTTTCATCAGAGGTTTTAAAGAATTAGCTAATGAATAAAAATTCATTTTCGCAGCTTTGGGTTGGTTCATAAAGGAAAAATGTTGACCACCTTCTGTCCAAAAATTTTTATTTGGGTCATATTTTTCAATAAATCCAAACGGTCCATAATCCATTGTTCTACCAGAAACTAAACAGTTATCACTATTGAAATTAGATTGAACAAATCCCACACGCAGCCAATGAGCAACCAATACAGAAAGTTTTGTAGTAAATTCACGTAAAAATGCAATTATTGAATCTTCCAAATTTAACTTCACATATTGAGGATATTCTCTAAAAAGCATATGTTTATACATCAATTCTAATTCATTTAATCTATTTTTATTGTTATTTCTTGCACGTCTACCAAAAAGTTCTAAATGTCCGACTCTTATAAAAGAAGGTGATACGCGGCAAATAATTGCCGTTTGGTTTGATTCCATAATTTCGTTATTTGTTGATGGTGTTTGTTTTAGTGGACAAACATTATCTAATTTATCTAATTTATCTAATTTATCTGATTTATCTGATTTATCTGATTTATCTGATTTATCTGATTTATCTGGTATATTCAATTTATTAGATTTATACCAAGGTCTTTGTACTTTTTCACTTTGAGAAACAATGAGTGATAATGCTCTCGTTGTTGGAACACCAAGAGAATACATTGCTTCTGATACAATATATTCACGAACAGATGATCGTAAAACTGCCCTTCCGTCTCCTGATCTAGAAAATGGAGTCTTACCACTTCCTTTTAATTGAAATTCCCACCGTTTACCATTTATAACAAATTCACCTATAGAATGTGCACGTCCGTCGCCATAACCTGTATCTCTTTTGAAGGGACAATTATCAATCATTTCTTTTCCATAAATAGATAGAGCATATGGAGTAACCCAGGTATTTTTAGCAAACAGATTTCCTGATAAATATTTAATCATATCATTAGATTCCATTATGTTTTTGGACAAACCTAACTCCTTCATTAAAATATCACTGTAAGATATTAATATTGGATTTGGTAAGGGAGTTGGCAATGTTATAACATAATGTCCTGAAATAACTTCACGAGAAATTTTATTTGGTATATACTCATTTGTGTCAGGATCTGGTAATAATCGGTGTATCCATGAATTGTTATTATATGATAAAAAATAATCTTTTAACGATTTGAGCTGTTTAATTTCAATTTGCATATAATAAATTAAAATAAATTATTTAATGATAATTAATCACAATAAATTATTTTGGATAACCGGTTCCATTACAATCCAAACAAGTTGAATATTTATTATAACTAGAACCGTTACATTCGGTACATTTTATTAGTCCTTGTTTTTCTACTTTATTCGTGACTATACCATTACTGCAACGATTACATTTGTATACACATGTTATTTTTTTCCTACACGAACAATGTTCGATTACCATTTCTCTTTTATTTGCATAACCACGTGCATTTTTATACCGTTCATATGGATCTAATGGCATGAGAGCATAATCAACGTTAACAAAAGGTATTTTTAGAGGTCTAACTGTTGGATCAAAATCAGGAGGTAATGCAATACACCACGCGTCACTTGAGTTTTTAAATGCATCAATAAGACCCAAAAATCTCTGATAATAATTTGGATAATCAACCTTGAGTGTAGAATTTTTATATGATCCTTGATGTGTCAAATTTATTGATCTAGATTGACATATACTATGAATCAAAAAATATTGGTCAAAATATACTTTAAAAGATTTATTATTAATAGCTTGTTGAATACATTCTAGATCATTACAATCATTGCATTTAATTAATTGTTCTTTACGGGTGCGAATTAAATTTGTGTCCTTTGACATTTCAGTAATTTTATCATCTTCTGTTATATTTATTTCATATGTTTCCGTTAAAATTTTATTATATTGTGTGCAATTAGTACAAGGTGTTCTCTCATCATCCATATATGTTCCCTGACGTCTTCCATCACAACAATATGAACATTTTTGTTTTCCAGTCCGTTGACACGTTCTGCAACGCATTTCCCAAAGCCTTTGTTCTTCAAACAATCTTTGTTGTTCTATTTTATACAGTCTCATTTTTTCTTCATATTCTAATTGTTGGCGTATTTTTTCTTCTTCAATACGTTTTTTATCATCAGCTACTTTTTGTTCGGCAAGTTTTTTCTTTCGTTCACGTTCATAGTAGTCGTCATAATAATTATGATACGTTTCAATTGGTTTCGACGGTTGGTATACAGGTGTACCATAGACCATGGTACCTGTTTTATAATTATATTGTGTTGAGTACTGAGAATAGGTAGTTGCGTAAGGAGTTGTATAACTATACGACATTTTACGAATTAAACATTATTATATTTAATGTATATGCGACACAACAAATTAATTAATATTCAGTTTTATCCATATTTTACGATTGGTGGAGGTAAAACTGTTTCGATATAACCTTCTGGATCAAAAAAACACTTGCATCCATCCACACCAAATCTGGCTAAACATTCTGCTCTACAGGTGTCTTCGTGTGGTGGTGTAAATTTAAGAGGTGGTATAAATTTAAATGTTTCTTTTCGGGGATGACGAAATATATAGACAATAAAAATGATTATAATTATTGCTGCAATCAATGATAAAAAATATCCTGTCAACATTATTTGTAGTGTATTATATCTTATAAACAAATTATTTGTAAAATTAAAATAATAAATTAATAAAATCCGTCGACACTTATAATTCTCCCATCTTGAACACTGACATTCATACGTGAAGATTGGAAATCAAATATAACACCTTGAGAAACACCATTTATTTTAACAGCTCGAATTGGGAATTTATTTTGTACAATATTTTTGGCATCTTCTATTGTCTTGCCTATAACCATCGATTTATAATCTGGAAAACTGAAAATATTTTGTTCCATGTGAGCTACCGATGGAAAAAAATCTCGATTAATTATAGAGATTGAATTTACTCCTTTATTAAATTCTACAGGTGCAGGATTTAACACTGGAAATGGTGTGGGTGTAACGACTGACTGAAATGGTACAAGATTTGGTTTATTTGTTTGCGCTATTGATACTTCTTCTCCACATTTTAGACAAACATCCAATTTATCAAATCCGATGCATGATACTAAATTTGTTTTGTGACATCTATCACATGTAACAACAGTTTCAACTGGTCCGTAATGTTTGTATGCTGGACAATAAAATGTACCGAATTTGATAACATTCTCAAAATTAGTCTGAAATGGTTGTACTCTAACAACTTTCAAACTAAATTCATTAAAACCAGTTTGATAACATTCTTTGATAGTAAATTGTTCTGTACCAATTGCACACGTTTTATTAGTAAAATTTTCCATCAATCAACAATTTACTTTCTATTAGATTAGTCATAAATAAACAAATAAATTATTATTCAATATTTTGCAAAAATCCATTCAGATTTTATAAACATAAAATTGATGTTAAAACAACATAAACATATAAATATTAATAATAAGTACAAATCAACATATTTATATAATAAATATAGAAATGGACGAACACAGGGAACAACACGCGAATGTCGCTGAATTCTGGAAAAAAAATAAAGAAGAATGCTGTAAAATAATTAAAATCGATGAAGTGTATGATAAATATATTACTTTTCATACAGAAAATAAAGAGCAAAAAAACTATAAATATAATCCAATGAATAGATATATATTTAGAACATACATTCGTAAAAATGGATATTGCAATAGTAGAACACCAGAACAACAAGAAAAATATGAAAAGGAACAACAAGAAAAAAAATTACTAGAAAAACAAAAAAAATTACTGGAAAAACAAAATAAATGCCAAGGTATTATATTAAAAAATTGATTTTTTAAATATACTGTATAATTCAATAAATTTTGACACGATATTATCTCACTGCTAGTTTTTCGAACGTAATACCGTATATTTTTTTCAAAAAAATGAAGCTGTTTTTGATTACTCTTTTGTGCTCCTTCGTTGCTATTGCCATCGCACATCCAGCTCTAGAAGTCCAGAAAAAGTCAGGATTCTTTCAAGCCCTGGGTGACATGATTGCTGGCAATTTTGAAAGCGAACATGATCTGAGGACACGCGCCAGTTCCGGTTTTGGTTCCAACATCGAATGCTCGAGTGGTCCATCAGCCGAAATGTGTAATTACAAGGGAACTTGTGTCAATGGGAACACTTGCATTTGTGATTTTGGTTGGATCACCGTTGATAACCAAACTACTGGATGTACTTATCAACAGAAGACTCGTGTCGCAGGATTCCTCCTTCATTTTTTCCTCGGAGAGTTCGGTGCAGGCGAATTCTATCTTGGTAACACGAGCATCGCTGCCGGACAGATCAGTTTGACTCTTGTCGGAGGATTTGTTGTTTGTATTTTGGGCTGTCTTTTCTATGCCTGCTGTAAGGAAATTGCAGTCATTCCCATTGTGATTTGTGTGCTCGCCTGGATTATTGGTTGGCTTGCTTGGTGGATTTACGAGTGCGTATTTTGTTTTTTATTTTTATTTATTACTCAATTAATATTTAAAACTAAGTCATAAATAAATTTATTGTTTTCACTCTTATAACCAAAAGGATTAACAATGCATCTACATCCGTTTATATTTATATCAACATTATCGTGCGTGTGACCACAAAACCAATACTTAATATTGGATATAATCAAATCATCTAAATTAGATGCAAAGCAACAATTAGCTGGCCAACCAATAAATCTTTTACTAATCATTTTATAGGATGGCAAGTGATGACTGACAATAATAATTTTTTTATCTTTAAATTCTTCCAGTTTGTTTTCTAGCCATTTTTTGTTATTTTCGTATATGGAACTTATGTGTTGCGGTTTAATTTGCTCAATAAATTTAGTTTGATCATCGTAATAGTATATTTTTCTATAATCGTTCATCATGTTGCTAGCTTCTCTGTATGAAGATTCTGGTATATGCGACCATAATGTGGTTCCCAATATTATGTAATTATCATCTAACTCGTAGTGATCATTGTTTAAGAAATAAACATTATTAAATTTTTGACAAATATTTTTAATTTCTTTATTAACATCATCCATTGATAATAATTTAGTATTGCCTGTTTGATAGTATTCATGATTACCAGTGATTATAAACACTTTTTCATATTCTTCTGCGCATTCTTTGAGAAAATTTTCATATGATTGCTTGCACGGAATACCAAGATCACCCGCAATTACCAATATATTCGCCTCGGTTTTTTTAACAAAATCGCGTAATTTAGGATCGTTATAGAATTCGATGTGAAGATCTGATACAAGCTGGATTTTATTCGAGGTCATACTTATTTTAAATATATTTTAAATAAATAAATACTGTTTATATTACTTTAACAATTTTAAATACAAATTTCTTCAACATGATAACAGTTGTCACCGATATCATAACAATTATCATCAAAACAATCATCATCAATATCATCCACGATATCTGTATCATCGGCAATAGTTATAGTACTATTTTTTAATTTATCATCACAAATATCTATCTGACAACATTTAAGTTTGACACCAAAATTAAATTTTTTTGTAATGGGCATTTTAGTTTTTTGTATCCACATTTTTTCGACATATATGATAAAACGCACAGGATTCTTCCACAAAAGTCCTTTTAAATCTTTTATTGATTCAAAATCATTAATAATTTGTCCATCTTTAAAAATACACGACTGTTCTTTTTTTCCATTTAAATTATTTTGAGTTTGACTGATTTTGGTATCAAAAAATAATTTACAATACTGTTTATAATATTCCTCATCATTTTTGTTATTGTGCGCCTGTGAAGTACTAATTAAAGGATTATACTCATATTTATCATTTTTATGTCCGAACCATTTTTCTCTATTATTATCAACCCAACTATCTATTTGTTGTAATGTATCATATAACTTTTTTAAGTTGGGTTGTGTAAGATTATCCAACCAGACTTTTATATATTGGCTACTCACCAGCTCATGTGCATTATGGAAAGATGGAATTATATAACTTAATTTTATGGGATCGGTTTTAAAAATCATTGGGGAATCATCATATGTGAAAAATCTAATTTTTTGTGATGCATTATCTCGCTCCCCAGAAATATGTATTTTTTTGTCATCAAAATCACGACAATTAACGATTTGTTTTATATCACTATCGAAAGCATAATATTTTCTTAGGACACCTCCTATGCCGTTATGTGTTGGTACTATAACTTGTAGACATTTTAAACTGATGCTAAACTCGTTCAAATTAGCCCACAACTTGAGTTTTATAACAAATGCAGCATTTGTGTTCTCTTTTAATATATTTTCATGTTTTATACCAGTAAGTGGTATCTTTTTTAAATATATGTCTTCAAATACTGAAGTATTATCATCAACTGACAACTTAATGAAATTAATACAATTTGTTATTTCTTTCTGTTCATTATCATGTTCTGGTTTTTTAATGACCGGTTTTTCATCATCTTTATCATCTTTATCATCTTTATCATCTTTATCATCTTTATCATCTTCATCAAATACAATATTTTTATAATGTTCATTAACGTAACTTACTTTTATAGTATATGTATTTGTTCTGACAATATTTTTGTATACATAAGTTGGATTTTGTTTTTTAATGAATTCATCGATTTGTGACAAAACATCGAACAATGTTTTATCATTCTTTTTTTCTTGAATTGTATTAAATTTGGATAGTGTCATTGGTTCTGTTACAATGATGAGATCATCAGTTCCAGAAACATATTTGTACGCAATATTGTTATCGCTAAAACACACATTTTTGATGTCGAATTCAGATGGTTTGATTACATTCATCGGCTCTACTTGCATATTTGTGTATTTGTATGTTTTGATATTTGTATATTTATATATTTGTATATGAATACGATATTAATAATATGAATTTAAATTTCAATATTTTAAAAAATAATTTAAACGTATGAATAAGGTATATTAATATATAATTATGAAAGTTAATTTTTTGTCATTTGCTGATGCAAAATATGCAAGAACATTGGACAGAATAAAAAACGAAGCTTATAACATGAAAATATTTGACAATGTCATGTGCTTCAATGAAAATGACATAGAAGATAAAATAAAAGAACATAAATCGTTTATCGAAAACAATAAACGTGGATATGGTTATTGGATATGGAAACCTCGTGCGATATTGAAAGTATTAAATACTATGGAAGAAGGAGATATATTATTATATTGTGATGCTGGATGCAGTTTAAATGTTGAGGGAATAAATAGACTCAACGAATATATTGATATGACAAAAACACACGATATTCTTACTTTTGAGCTTGTTCATTTAGAAAAAACATGGAACAAAATGGATTCATTAAAATTATTGCCAGAAGAAAAATGGAGTTCACGACAGAGAATGGCTACAGTAATTTTTATGGTAAATTGTGCTAGAATTAGAACAATCGTTTCAGAATGGATTGGGATAACGGCAGATTATCACATGATTGATGACACACCGTCTATAGAAGAAAATGATCCTACTTTTAAAGAACATAGACATGATCAGAGTATATTTTCTATAGTGTGTAAATTAAATAATCTTTTTTCAATATCAGATGAAACATGGTTTAATAATGCCTGGGAACAAAATAAAATGTTTCCAATCCATGCGACTCGATTAAAATATTAAAATATTAAAATTTGTTTAACTTTTCAATATATTTATTTTGATCAGTTATTCCCTTCCTATTATTTCCTATTAATTTTATTGCATAATAATCTTTCCAATCATTATTATCTATTATAAAATTAATTACATTATTATCGTTCCAATTATGATCGTTTTGTATTTTAAACATACTTTTATTAGCATTTTTTATATTTATATGATATTTATTACCTTTGAACATCAAGTAATTTATAATAGCATGCTGCATCAAATAGGTATCCAATATTGTAATAATGCCCAATGGCTGAATAGTTGGGGTCAAATTAACACCACTTGGCATCAATACTTTTAATTTATATGACAAAAAACCCGTATTGTATGCCTTGTTAAATTCTTTATTTAAATCTATTAATAGTTTACTATTTTTAGGAGCCATAATGAACCAGTTTTCTAGATAAGGTGTTGTTTTATCAGCGGTTTTTGTTGAATATTCGTATAAACATACATCATAGTTATTTTTAATCATTTCATTTCGATACTTATCTAAAAATGAACCATCAATAATTATTGTTGAGGCATCTATCCAAACACCACCATTTTTAATTAAAAGATAAATACGTAAAAAATCAGAAAATCGAGTAGAGTCTAAGTTTCCATATAATTTCATGAAATTATTACTAACGTATTCATGAACATTATTTTTACTTATTGGAATAATAGTCCAATCTTTACCAACATTTCGCTTCCATGTATTAATGTGTGCTTGAATCAGAGGAGTTTTCTCTAAATTATCCCAATAACAATATATCGTTTTTGGCAGTACATATGATTTATTATTATTATCTTTGAATGGTTCAAAATAATTGTTATTCGATTGAATATAAATAACAACCAATAACAAAAATAGTACGATAAGACATAAAATAAATAAATCAGTCATTTGTTTTATACAATTGACGAATAAAATAATTAAAAATAAATAAATAGAAAATAAATAAAAAATAAATCAACAAATGTGATCATGCTTCTTTTCAGAAGGCAACATGAGAAAAGAAGCCAACTCAATGAAACGAACAACGACGGCAAAGAGGACGGACATCGCATAAGTCTGTGTGACGAAACTCCTCACACAAACAAAGAACAATGTTTCGAAGAATGTTCCGAACAAACGAAGAAGAATGACGTTTGACTTCCTCCTGTCTGCGAGCCAGTTGACACCGAAAAGTTCCAAGATACAATAGCCTGCCGAATTTCCAGCCATAAGGTACATCAAAAGGTCAAATGCCTTGTCGTCGACAAGAAGAACATCTTGTCCAACGGGGTCGAGAACAACAGAGGAGTCGAGTTGCCACAAAGGGATGCAAATCCCAAAAAGGATGTAAATGGGAAACACGACGTAGATGATGACAACACAGATTGTGTTGATGAACTTTGCCACCGAACCGAAACAATCGGTCCTTTCGACAGAATTCTTGTTGAAAATGGCGCGGAAAAGAGTAATGAGAGCAAACATATTTGGCTAATTTACTGTAAAATAAAGTTCTTGGATAGTAAAGCTAGTATTCAAGCAAGGTAATTGGATAGTACATAATCCGAAATGATATGGATCTTACAGTTATTTATAAATATCAATTTTCTCTATGTAAATTGATAAACAAATAAACAAATAAACAAAAAAATCAATTCTATCTATTTCGGTTCCAGATTTGCCTAGGACGATGAACTTGCCAAATGTTTCTCGTACTCCATCAAAAACACCATAAACCCGATGTTGGGGTCGATACATTCACGACGTTGCCAAACAAAATCGTATGCTTCTGTGTGCTTCAACTTCATAGTGCGCATGACATATCCGATCATGAATGTTGCCGAACGTGAAATTCCGGCCTGACAATGGATTAAAACATTCAAATCCTTCGAATGTGCTTCTTTGATGAAATCAAAGACTTCATCAAACATCTCGATTGTCAGCTTTTGGCCTGGTGAATCGTTAAGATTCAAGTTGAGGTACTTGAATTTTTCAGGAAACACATTTGGCAGACCCTTGGCGGCATTGACAATGTATCCAACTCCATTGTCAATAAGCATGTCAGATAGCTGCGATGCTACTTGACTTCCTAGAAAAACTCCGGGAACAATTTCATTCATGCCGAAGGGCGCAATTTTTGGCACCCTGATGCACGAATCTAGGGCATCACAAACATCCTTCATGGCAAAGGGAATGTTTTTCGATGAATCTGGACACGAATCAGAATCAGAATTTGATCTACTTGTGACACCCTTGGATTCGATGATGTCACCAAAAAACATCATAATAAGTGCCATGTTTGTAGCATCACCTCGACTTTTGGCTCTTTCATAGTCTTCCCGAGCAAAATTGGGACCGTGGATTGTAATAGTTCTATGTGAAGTGCATCGATTTCTAGTGGGATAGGATGTTTCGGGAGTGGAAGTAAAGCTAGGGGATATAACAAGGGTAGCCATTGTGAAAGCGTTTATATTTCTGTTTCCAGAAGAGTATTGGTCCAAAAAAACCAAGGACTGTACAATAGTTTATAAATATCAATTTTTTTTGCAAAAATATGAACATATTTTATAAAAATCTAATTATTAAACATCCCTTGAGCCATATAAGTACGCTCTCTATCTCGTACAACATTATTACCACCGCGTTCATTTGGATTAAACATACTTTGCATCATAAAAGTGAGATTGGATTCATCATCATTATTATTATCGGTATCAAATATTGACTGTTGCATTCGTGTCAATGGGTTAGATTTAGATTTGAACATATTTTGTTGCATCTCGGTCAATATTACCGGCTTGAAGGAATTTTGTTCCATTTTAGTCAATGATCCGATAGGAGGAATCGGAATAGAAATTGGATTGACGATATTTTTAGATAACATTTCTGTGACAGTTCCCGCACAGGGCAAGCACAGATCTAATGTATCATATCCGATACATGAAACTAAATTTGTTTTTTTACATCTATCACAAACAACATTTGTTTTAGTTCCATAATGTGAATATGCTGGAAAAAAAAATTGTCCATTTTCAACAACCTCTGAAAATTTACTTTTAATCTGATAGTTATTGTACATATATTTATTACACTTATTATACGATATATTTACAAAATAAAAATAATTTTATAAACTAAACACATCATTGAAATTATAAAAAATAATAAAAATTGAATCATATTTCACTTATTTCAAATGAATAATTATAAATGTCAATACTATAAATTATACCAGGATGGGGAAAAAAGAACAATCAGAAACAGATACAACAGATACAACAGATACAGTGAGGCCGTTCACTGAGGACGATATTACAAATAAATCTTTGGTTATCGAAATGTTAAAATATGAAGACAGTATTTATTTAGGACCTGTGGGTAAAGAAATTTATTCTGATAAATTGTACAAACCGAGGATTTCATTGACTCCGGAATTCAGTATACATAGACTTGTTTTGGATAAATTTGGTTTTGATACATCGGATGAAAGCGTACAAAATTATCGTAAAATTTTTGGATTCTATTATAAATCAGCAACTGATTATGATGATGATGTGTTATCGAGTGTTGCATACATGCGCGAAAATAAATGTGTGTATTACACAAAACCAATTATAAATAAAGGTGATGTCATACCAAATTGTAACATATATAGTTTGAGTAAAAAACCTACGACATTGTATGAAACGTTAGGTAATGATTTCGAATATGCCTTTGTCGCGGGATTTTCAAGTTCATGACCTCCGTTTTTGGCAAGGAAATATACCTTGTTCAGTTTATCACACGAAATGCAAAAAGCTAATATAAAATTCGTTCTTATACAAATAGATGAAGCACATAGTACTGCATGGCCTATCGGTTTAGAAGATACGCCTAACCCACAAAAGTCCTTTGATGAGCGTGTTAATCGGACTATTAGTTTTGTGATGTCGAATGAGTTTACTCAAGCATTTGATTTCAAAATAGATGGATGGGACAATGAATTTGCAGAAACATTCAGAGCATGGCCTGATAAATATTATCTTATTGATAAAAACTATAAAGTTCTAGAGAAATCAGAATACGGAACGGCAGGTGATGAAGATGCATTAATTAAACTAGATTGTGTTGACCTCATTTGTAAATTGATTAAATAAATCGAGTGAATTAGGTATCATTTGATGACATATGACTATTAATATACAAATCCGTTACGGAATATATTAGTATGATGAGTAAAACTAAAATCGAATGTGTAGATTCATTTAATTTATTTTTTTAATAAAATTGATAATATAATTATTTGTTTTATTCATAAACTATTTGATTTATTGTAACTTAAATAATTCTGTTTTGAACTTTATAATAAACCAATAAAACAAATGAGTAGATTTTACAATAACGATGATAATACCGGAAAAATTTGTTGCGGTATTTGCGGTGTTGCAACTGTCTGCTGTGTTGCATTATGTGCTATTATTATTATGATTATTGCAGGCTCTGTATACTATGCTCAGGAAAGCGCTGTAATTTCGGCTTCTTACGGTTCACAACAAAATTGCACGGTACAAACCATTGGACCTGTTTCTGGTAGTGAGTACACGTTATCATTCTCATATCAATCGAATACTTGGACACAAGAAATTAATATTTCAGAAATTGATCCAGCGACTTTGACTACTGGTAAATTGATTCAGTGTTGGTCTACAAATTTTGGTAGTTCAAGTTCTACAGCTGTTGTAGTTAAAATGTTTGATCACACCAGTTTATCCGTCGGTTTACTTACATGTGGTCTTCTATTTTTATGTCTAGGTGCTATCGCCGGATGTTGTGGATGTGTTTATCTTTGTATAAAAGGTGCGACACGAAACTAATATAAAAAAATAAAAAAAAATAATTAAAGATTTGTAATAAATAAAATTAATTCGTTCCAACTACTGATAACAATGAGGGAATTAAACAGTGACGGATTAAATTTTTTAGTTCCATCTAATTTTTGTTTATCATTACAAAACCATATTTTTTTTATTGTGGGTGACATCGATTGCAGGACAGCAATTTTATCATCAATCATAAATTGAACATCATTATCGAGAGCAATTTTATTTTTTTCTCCGTATGATTCACAAAAATAAATTGGAATATTATGTAAATCATATTTTTTGAGCCATTGAGTCATTTTTTCTTTGTATGAATCTTTGCACTTTGAAATAAAGATTACCTTGTACAGTGATGCAATTTTCTTTATTCCTTCGATAGATCCATCAATGGGCTCGTCATTAATCATATTTCTCATAACACCACCGATATCGCACGCTATCATTTTAATTTAAAAATATTATCAATTAATTTGCATTATTAAATTCATTACGTGAATCGAATAGTGTAGTAATTTAGATTTTCAACATTTCACTATTTAATTTTAGTAAAAAATTGAAAAATTAAGATAGATATTTATTTATATTTATATTTATTTGTATAAAACTGCACGTTCATATATAAATGAATCCTATTCCTGTATATGATTTTAATTTAAATAAATCTCCAAGTGGACGATGGGATGAAATTTTTAATGATAACCAGGATAAAATAAATCTTGCTAAGATAGAAATAAAAAAAATACTTGCTAATCTTGGATATAATACAATTAGTAAAATAACTAAACCGATCATTTATTCTTTTAAATTTTTAAATAAGTTATACTATGCCGACGAAATTGCATATATAGCAGAAAGAATGGAAATGAGTTTTGATGAAGTTCTTGTTTTACAACTTATTTATGAATGTTCTAGTGCATGTACATCCGCTATATTGCATGTCGGTTCTAATGATTTATTTTTTAGAACAATGGATTGGCCGATGGAATTTCTTAAAAGTATAACGATAGGACTTAATATAAAAAAAAATAATGTATCTATCGCACACGGTATTACATGGATAGGTTACGTAGGTTTATTAACAGTTACGACAGCTGCAAGTGATTATTCAGGTAGTAATATGTACGGAATATCAATCAATTATCGTGCAACAAAAGATATCACATTAGGATCAATAATCAAAAACGCTTTCCGTACATTTAATATGAAATGGCCGATTGGTTACTTGGTTAGAGACATTATAGAGAAAAATATGGGTAAGACAAGAGCTATAAAAACTTTGAGTGATGCCCATTTAATTAGTCCTTGTTACATAACTGTATTTTCAGAAGGATCTTCACAAATAATAACGCGTGATGCTGATAATATTGTTTCTATTAGGAATACGGATTTAATTCAAACGAACTGTGATTATGATAAAACAGAACCAAATATTTTGTGGAGTTGTGAGAGAAGGGGGCTGATGAAAAATATAGAAGCCGAATTGAACGATTTATACATTGAAAATAATGAAATGACTCTTAATGATATGATTAAAAAGTTACTTGTATTTCCTATTCAAAACACAGAAACTGTTTATGTTTATTCGTATTACAAGGGAAAATCTGAGGCATATACTATCGAATAAAGATGAAAATAATATATTCTATCTATTTTGTCTATATACATTATTTATTTATAAATAAATATCCAACTCAATGAGTGAAACTTCAGAACAATCCAATGAATTAGAACAATCTAATGAATTAGAACAATCTAACCAATTAAACGAATTACCAAATGATTTAATAAATTATTCAAATACTTATTTATTCGAATTTTTATGTTGTATGGATATGGATGCATTAAAATGGATGAAGAAACAATATTCGGATGTATGCTCAGGAGGAGATGTTGTTATAAATAACATTTTAAATATTATGATTGAATACAATCAAAAACAACATTTATTAACTATAGAAATGGTTCGCACACATTCTGGTGTTTCAGAAGAAGATGTAATGATAGGATATGATGGAGTAAGTGTTGATAGATTTAGTTATTTTGTTGATCATATATATTCAAATTATAAAGATTCTTATTTAAAGGGAGATGATTCTGATCCGTGGTGGGCAAGTTAATTTTATTTTGATTTTGATTTTGATTTTGATTTTGATTTTGATTTTGATTTTGATTTTGTGTAAAAAAATGAAAATCCTAGTACATACGGTATCAATATTGGATTGATAAGTAAAATTATACAATAAACTGTTTATTCCATAATTTTAATTTTATAGTTTGAGGGATGGGTAATATTTTAAAAAGATGGCCGAACGGAGAAGATAAAAATTGTTATCACAACAATAATAATGGTAATAATCATATATGTAAACCCACTAGTAGTCCTAACTATGATTATCTTATTAGAGCAATACTATGTGGACCATCAAAAAGTGGTAAAACAGTATTTAAAACTACATTTGAAGGAAAAACTGATTTACAATACAGAGAAACAATCGGAGTTGATTTTTCCACTGCGATGTATAATTGTGATAATAAAAAATATAAAATTCAACTATGGGACACGGCTGGGTCAATCAAATTCAGATCGATTGTGAATAGTTATTTTAGAGGATCAAATATTACATTCGTTCTTTACAAAGAAAATGAAGAAGAGGATATGAAACAAATACTTGATTGCGCTCAACAACACAAGTTATATCATTCACAAGTTGTAGTAATTCGTAACAAATACGGGCAAGAATTCGAGGAAATAGAAAACTATGATCAATATAGACAATTTGTTATGGATGTTTCGGATAAGAAAAATATCGATAAACTGTTCGAAATTGTACTTTTTTCAATAATACCCCGTATTATGGAATTTTCTGGGTCGTTGATGGCACCGACTTACAACACAAAAAAACCGGCCATATATATTTATTCTGACAAGGATTGTGATATCAATTTGCGACTTAATACGAGACACAAAATAACAAAAGAAATACCTGAAAGAATAAATCAATTATGGAACTGTAAAATAAAAAATAATGAGTTATTCATCGAGGGAGAAAAACATCCTTACATATTTTGGGAAGCTGAAATCAATCATAAACTGCTTACTGATTATGAATTCGTTATCAATAGAAAAAATTACCGTCTTTTAAATAATTTACTAAGTTTATATCTTAATAAGAAAGAATTGGCCGATTTCAATGAATATTGGGAACCGTATTTTAGTAGCAGGGAAGGTTATGTATTAGTAGGATGTATAAATAGAGATGTTTTTGATAGAGACTTTCCCCTTGAGATTGATGTAGGTTCATCAACAAAGACTGTACATATGAGACGTATTGAATTATTATTTGAAGAATACGACATGAATAATGCAAATAATATAAATAAAAACGAAATTACACGCGTCGATGAAATAGATCTAGAGCTACTAAACAAATTGTACGGTCATGTTGAAAATTATGATATTAAAATAGTAGAGTGGGGTGGAACTGTAATTGAATCTAAATAATTAAATTGTTATTTGATTTTTATTTGATTTTTATTTGATTTTTATTTGATTTTTATTTATATACGTAATAATTTATAAACTAAAGTTCAACCAACATGAATGATACTAAAGAGAACAAAATTATATATAGTTCTGTATATGATATTGATTATTTGAACAAAAATAGTAATAATAATGAATACTACAAATCTCTTATAGAAACAATAAATAAATTCAAAGATGTTGTCGGGGAAGATTTAATTATTTTAATTTATTCCAATGATCAAATAAATATTAAATTATTGATGCTATTTGAAGAAATTGGAAGCGGTGGTTTTGGTAAAATTTATAAAGGGAAATTGTACGACAAGTCGAATATAAATAATGATGGTATTGTTGTTGTTATTAAGGAATTAGATACAAGAGGAAATGATGAAATGATACCCCAAATAAATAAAGAAATTAATATTCTAAATGAATTCAAAGATTGTGACAAAGATATTGTTTGCACATATGATCACATTAATATTACGAACAAATTTTATATAATTATGGAAGATTTAACAGAGAAGACTGATTTATATACATACATTGTCAATTTATCAACAATACAACAGGGTATTTCTTTGAACCATTTATTAAATATTTATATGAAAGTGATAGACGCATTTATCAATTTACATAGGAAGAATATTATTCATCGAGACATTAAACCAGCAAACATTATGATAACGACTGGAATATATGAACATGATGTAAATTTTTTTGATGAAAATGTTACGATAATAGATTTTGGTTTTGCATGTAAGCAGGATGTTATCATTGAAGAAAATAATAGAAATGGTTTAATAAATGATTTGATATGCGTTAATGAAAAAGTAGGAACAATGACGTATATGCCACCAGAAATATTAAGGACTGATCTTATTCCTGATAACCAAAATTATTATCAAAATATTGATACATATAGTTTGGGTGTTTTACTACATCATTTAATTTTTGGAAATGATTCAATATACGAATTCAATAGTTTAACAAGAGAATTCATAGTTATTCCCAATAAAAATATTAATTCTTACAATGAACTCAAAGAAGAATTTAAGTATGAATTCATCGATTCAAATAAACAATATGAGTTACCTACATATATAAATAATTTAAATAATTCAAACAACAGATATGTACCCCAAAATCTAATTCAAATAATATCGTTAATGACAAAGAATCCCACATTTGTTAGTCCGAATAAAGTAAATAATAATCGTATATCATTGAATGATGTAAAAAAATTAATTAATGACATTAAATTAACACAAATGGGAGGTAGCCATTATTATTCAAAATATTTAAAATATAAAACAAAGTATCTAAATTTAAATAAAATTTGAAATAATTATGTGTGATATAACATTATTATTATTCAAATAAATAATAACAATATTAATAATAATTAAATGGAAGAATATGATTATGCATTTAAATTCGTAATAATAGGGGATATTGGAGTTGGTAAATCATCTATTGTGACAAGATATTTTGATAATGACTTTAATCCTAATCGTTCCGTAACAATCGGGCCAGATTTCCGAATTAAGACTTTAGATTTTGACGAAAAAAAAGTCAAATTGCAACTATGGGATACTGCGGGAATTGAAAAATTTCATTCAATTACTTCTTCATTTTATCGTAAGGCAAGGGGTATTATAATTGTTTACGATGTCGACGATAAACAATCATTTGATAATATTCAAAAGTGGTTCGATTATATAAAAGAACATGCTCCATATGATGCTGTTCGTGTGCTGGTGGGCAATAAAATTGATTTGAATAATAATGTCGTCACATATGATATGGGACTTCATGTAGGAAATAAAAATAACATGCAATTTTTCGAAACGAGTGTAAAAAATGACATTGGTGTTCATGATGTTTTTCAGACATTGATAAAGTTAGTTATAGAAAAAAATCCCCAATCAGAAGGATTCCATCACAGGGAAATATTACAACGATCCGAATCAAAATTAAAATTGAAATCAAAATGTTTTTAATATATAAAATCGAATGATCATTATAAAATACGAATAAAAATATATGGAAAATTCAATCAATAAGCTTGATGTAATACCTGGACTTACGATTTCATCTATTTTTGCATTATACAATGTAGTCAATGTTCCTGATATAATGAACAAAGTAAAAAATATTAATAAAGAGGATAATCTAGATTTACAAATCAGTGAATCTGCTTTCAAAAATGCTATAAAAATACAAATTCTTCCCAATGTTGGAATAATTAAAATATTAAAAAACGGTGTTCACATTGTTGCTAAAAATAAGGATATTATTAATAATTCAATTAATAGACTTATTCAAATGACTGGTATTAACAACGATAATTTAAACTTTTCAAAAATTATTTTACTTAATTGTCATTTTAAAAATATGATTATTGATATGGAACAAATATTTGGTGATAATACAATTTTATCAAAGCAAGGATTTTATTCGACTTCAGTCAAATACAAAAAAATTAACATATTTATATATACAAATACTGTAATAATGACCGGAACAGATCCAGATAATATTATAGAGGCATATAATTTTATCAGTAGCTACACAATTAAAAAAGACATTGAATTTGAAATAAAACATATTGAACCGATTGATCCATCAGATGTCACAGATATGGAAATAGAAATTTAAAAAACTCAAATGCTTAAATACTTATGTTTAAATGAATATCATAAACGAATGAATAGTTTAAAAGATTTAACAAATAAATTAGATAATATATCTGGATTAAGAGTTGTATTATTGGAAGTGAGATGTAAGATGACAAATTCATATTCAATAAATACCATAATTGAATACCTGAATAAAAATCATCCTGATGTTAAAATAAAAAAGAATGAATCGAGAAAATATCACGAGATATATATCGATCAAAAAAATAAAATTAAAATATATGAATTAAGATGTGTACGAATTTTTGGTAAGAATATTGATGATATACAAAAATATGTCGATACTTTTATAAACATTGCAGGATTAAATAAGTATTGTTTATTTGCTTTCAAACCTTGTTTTATTGCTTGCACGATAAAAAATATATTTATTGATATTGAAAAAATACCACTCGATTTGTGTAAATCATTCAAATTATTCACTAAAATTATTTATGAAAATATATATATTCACGTATTTAATCGTGAAAATATTCCTGTTGGAACTATAGCAATTGCTGGATCAAATCCTGACGAAATCATTGATGCATACAATTTTATTTATGATTTCAAATCAGATATTGGTACGAGATACATTACATCAAAAGATCCATTGGAAGTCACTGATATGGTCATAGAAATTTAATAAATTAAATAAAATATTGAAAGTATCATACAAAGTAAAATAATTAATATACAAGATTCTCCATTAAATCCAATGAATTCAAACAATGTTGAAGAAATTGTGAAACAAATGAGTGATATGAATAAACGTTTAGATAATATCGAACAATGTCTAATAAAACTTTCTGATATGAAACAAGCATTGAATAAATATGATGATGTTAAAAAACGAATACATCAATTTTGGGTTCTACATGATCAAACACTTGTTGATATTTCAGAAAATAAAGAAAATGACAAAAATTATCGTTATATGATAGCCATTGTCGAATATGTATTTAACGCTGGGTTTTCGCCAACTTTGGAACGAGTAAATTCCAATAATATATTTTCGAATAATTATAAAATAGTCATTAAAGTTGATGGATGTGTATATGAAAATTTTAAATTTAAGCCAAAATAAAAATAAAAAAATATAATTATTAATTTTTATGCTTGATCTTCACGTAATTTGCCAACTAAAAAATCTTCTTTAAAAGTATTTGCACTAGAACTATGACACACACTTTTAAAATCGTCCGTTGCATCTTTACCAGCACAAGTCATAATAGCATGACTGCCACCGGGATGATCTTGTAAAAAACTGGTAACATCATAGACAGAATTATTCAAAATAATCCAACAATCACTTTCCGAATTATGCTTTGAAACTTCTTCTCTGGTAAAATATTTAGTATCGCTAGTCATTTTTTATATTTTAATAATTTAATTTATTATTTTGTGTTTATGTAACTTTTAATTTCAAATATTAAAATATTCAAATTAAGGCCCAATAATAAAAGTTCAAGTGTTTATTTGTATTAAGATCAATAACTTTGACAACGTTGGATTTTTTTTCTAAAATTTTTAGTTTCATGGGTACTCCATTTATATTAATGTCAACAACTGAATTAACAATAAGGGTTTTTTTAATTGTTTCTTCCAAATGTTCATCAGCTGTTTTTTCAATTATCGTAATATCTTTTGGATAACAAGATCTGAATAAGTTTGTTGTTGTCTTTACAACAACATACTTAGATCCTATTTTAACTATTTTTCCTTCGAATATTTTATTATTTTTATTATTTTTATTTACTATAGTACATTTGACGCTATCACCGATATTAATATTGACTTTGGCTTGTGCATTTGACTCATTAAATTTTTCTATGTCACCCTTCAATAAATCATGTGTAACACGTACATGACCGAATATATTTTTAGCTAAAATTTTAAATATTTTTGTATGACCCGAAGAAACTTTTTTATCGTTAGCAATTAGTGGATGATTTCTTAATAAAAATAAAATAAGATGTAGCATTTCGTGTTGCATAATATTTACAAGAACATCATTCAAATCACGTAGTTTAACGCCGCCTATTTCAACAACCTTGATATCATCCTTAAATATTTCGTCCAGAATTATTTTTGAAACATCAATACGTAATTTTGGAGTTTGATAGGAATAAACAAATTGCCCTGCTCTTTTTTTAAGTTTATTTGTGAAATCGAATGCCAAAATATAATTATCTTTATTAATTTTTTCTGTAATTGTTCTATTAAAAAATATTGTATCAATTGCGTTAAAACAATCCCTGATAGAACTCGTTGATATTGACTGGTGTGAATCAAGAATCTTTTTTACCAAAGAGTTTTTATCATTAATTTCATTATGTCCCAGTGGATTATTTAAATAATATACTATATAGTCATCTAGTGTATTTATAACATTGTTAGATATCATATTAACCCTTTTAATTGAATCTTTAGATTTGTTCTCAATCAGCGTATTTATAACATTGTTAGATGTCATATTAACCCTTTTAATTGAATCTTTAGATTCGTTATTAGTAAGTGTATCCATTTATATTAATATGTTGATATAAAATTGAAATTATAAATACAAAATATTATTATGGTAAAAAAAGGAATAAGTAACAAATATAATTAGTATAATTAGAACAAATTTAAAATGGATAAAATAACGAAACAAACGGAATCAACTGAAGATCTACAAGCTAAGCAGGAGGAGTTAGAAAGACAGGCTAACCAGTTTAAGGCAGGAACTGCAAAATTAAAAAAAGAAATGAGGAGAAAAAATAATAGACTAACAGCAATAATTTGTTGTCTCTGCTGTTGCTGTCCTTGTATTGCCATGGCAGATTAAATACAAATTGTCATATCTATTTTTCTATCAAAATCAAAACAGAAATCATTATCTATAATTGGAACTGACATTGAACTTTGATCATTAATTTTCTTTTCACAAAAATCTGTAATTTTTAAACATAGTTTATTTTTATCTTCAATTTTATATAAATTTTTAATATGATACTCAATATGTTTCATATCATGCTCATAATCGGTAAATATTTTTTGAAAATAAATATTGTCACTATGAATATAACTATTTACTGATCTAAAAACTATTTTTTCTAAATTTCTTATATGAAAATCAGAGGGATTGTTATAATGTTTTTTCAATTCGGGAAATTCCTCTAAAATATTTACCTCATGATAATGATATTGTTTTTTTTCGTGAGATTTATTTTGTAATTTTTGACATATTGAGTCGAAATCATGACATATTCCGATTATCGTGCTACAATTTTCATCATATTTAATTAGTTCATTAATATTATGTGATATACTCCAGTGGATATCATCCATATCAGTAACATTCTTGAAAAAATAGTCATGACCGTATTTATTTACATTAGCAGCCCAAAATAGTATGCGAGATAAATTTCGTATATGATATTCTCTTGTTCGTTTATTATATTTATTTAGGATCGGAATATATTCAAATATATTCGGATTTTCATAAATATTTGGAATAAAATCTGACTTTTGTCCCGTATACAACTCCTTACAAATACTTTCGAGTTCACGACATGTATTTATCGTAGTACCACAATTTTGATCATATGTAGTTAATTCTTTGATGTGAAAATAAAGCGAAAATCTACTAGGTTTTATATGTTTTTTTGATTTTTCTAATTGATCATTCAAATTCGCAATATGAAACTTATTAACTTCATGATCATATTTTTTTAATAAAGGTATATAATTAAAAACATCCATCCATATTATTTATTTATATATTTTATGTATTTTACCATGATTACCAATATACATATTAATTTTCAATTTTATCAATTTATTTTAATTTCGTATATATATTATTCATGTATTAATATATTGATATCGGTATATGGTATTTAAATTTAATGATATTAAAGAGTTTAAGAAAATTGGAAAGATAGATATCGGTGATAAATTAGCGTACGGAGAAATAGATTATTCATCTATTGATGTTAAAAAAGGTTCATACGATATATACAAAATTAATGACAACCTTATTCTATCTTTATCGTCTAATACTTTGACAAAAGATTTATTGAAAGATATCCAATTTACTAATACATCGGAAGGTGTCGGCGTCGATGGTGGAACTTTTGGATTTTTTGATGAGAAGTCATTAGATTTGATAGACAGCAAAGGAAATGTTCCTATTTTCGAAGAAAAAATATATTTAGAAGAGATAAAAACACCGAAAGATATTATAGAAAAAAAGTGGTACGATTTAACCTACAATATAGGTTTTCTTGTAAAATATAAGTACATAGAAGATTTAAAAAAAATACAAAACAATATTGATGAAAATAAGATCATTGGTGTTATGATGAATACGGGCACTGGTGACGGATTTTTTCCTTTGTATGAAAATAAAGAAAAAAACATATATATGTTGATGGGTGGATTTACATATGATGATATAAACTGTAAACAAAATGAACAAGAAGGAGGCTCTAGGTCATTATATTATAAAAAATATATGAAATACAAAACTAAATATATGAATTTAATCAATTCCATCTAGTTTATTTTGGCATACGAATACAGTTGCAACAAGTTTCCAAGTTTTTTTAATTTTATCATGAATTATGACACATCCATCTTGATGATTACCATATGAATTTAAATGTATTTCATGAACACCTTTTCCATGTGTTATACTATTTCCATTTTGATCTTTCCATCTTCCATTGTCAGAATTGGTATACGAAGTGCCATGCATATTAACATAAGAACTACCAAAGAAATACATTTCTATATTATTATCGTTATTGTCGTGGTGCACAAAATAATGATTTTTAGTATTGTCATATGTATATCCCAATAATTTTGGTAGATCTTTGTGGTCCAAAAGTGGAGTTGGTTCTTCATGTAACCATTCTTGTAGATAGCCATCATCAAAAAAAGTTCTTAAATCAACACCGTCTTCTGGTCCGTCTATTATTTTATAACATTTATCTTCATCAAACGTGTATTTTAGAAAATCGACAATATCTTTTCCCACTGCATCGAAATCATTAATTACGCCTAATCTTAGACCATTAATTTTATTTTTCTTATTTTGTTCATTAAATGCAACTTCGAAATATTGATCACCACATTTACATAATAAAATTATATGTCTTTCATGAGTATCTGGTTTTACATTCACTAATGATTCACATTTATAAACAGCATAATGTAGATTAGTAGCCCAATCATTATCATGTCTACGTAAATGTTCGTGATCTGTATGGTTCGCATAGTTTGTAGTATTATTCGGATTAATTTTTGTTATAGTCATTTCTCAATATATTACCACACGAAAATGTTTATTGCTGTGGGTTACATTGCAACACATAAAATTGAACATTTTTTAGTATCTAATAAGTATATCAGATACTAAAAATCGTATTCATAACCATATGGAAATGGAAGAGTCACTGTTCATATATTCAGGGTCATTCGATCCATTCCATTACGGACATTTTGAAATAGTTAAAAAAATACATGAATTATCTGATATGAATAAAATAGGTAAAATAAAAAAATTCATAATTGTACCTAACGACACGAATAAGTACAAGAAATTAAGGCATAATTTGAAACACAGAATAGAAATAATTAAAACATATTTCACTGATGAGCAATGGAATAAAGTCGAGGTTACTAATTTGCACATTAGTGAAATACAAAATTTAATTAATGAAAATAATACTGATACAAATAATCAAAATATAAATGGTAGTGTTATTGGCATTATCGGTTATGATCAATATGAAAGGCTGGTACAAAATAACAAACAACCAAAATATCATAACTCGATAAATAAATGGTACGTTATTCCACGATTTTCTGAAAATTATTATAATAATTATAAAAAATATGAAAATTATGAAAACTATGAAATTCTAGATAAATCGTTGTTTGAGTGTCAAAATCAACAAATATATTCATCAACAAATGTTCGTAAGTACATATATGATAACAATAGGACTGATTTGAATAAACTGATGAATTCAGTTTCAATCAACTATATAATATCGAACAGTTTATACAAAATGAAAGTTATCACCCAGTTTAAACTGAATGTTTATCACTTAGAAAATAATGAGGGAAAACAGTTTATTGCAAAAATTTTCAATTCTGAAAATGAAAAAAATAATGAAGTCAATGGATATGTTTTAGGGAATAAATTAAATTTGTTTCATCCAGCATTATTATATTTGAATAATCCATTGTACGAGGACAATGTACTGATAATGTCATATTGTGGTAAATCTGTTGATAAACTATTAAATTCAGATAATTCAGATAATTCGAATGATTCAGGTAATCCGTACAAAATAGGATATAAAATTGGTCAAAGCTTAAAATCATTACATTCACTGCCTCTAACTCCTGGTCCGGGAACAAAGTCAAATGTCGATCATAAATTGAGTAAAGTTAAAAAATCACTCAATTTAAATGATGAAACTGTCGATAAAATAAAACAAAAGATTAATATTTCAATGGTTAGAAATGATGCAAGCCCAGCAAATTTCATATACATACCGAATATTATAAATAACGGTCACCAAGTTATATACATTGATATTGGTAATGTTTGCATCGGAATAACATATTACGAATACAGACAATTTATTAGTGCGATTAGGTACCAAATTAAAAATGCTTCGATTGGACTTGATTTAGAAAAAGGATTTATTGATGGATACGATGTTGATCCTAATTTTATTGTAGAAGAAATTGATACATTTTGGAATCAGTATTGTCATTAAATATAAGTAAAAACTGAATTCAAATTATTTTTGTATACATTCAAATTATAAGTGAGTTCTAATCAAATAATTGAAAATCGATTTGATTGGTAAGTCTTTTATCGAAGGGATTCATGCATCTATTATCACAGACATTGTTCTGAAAATCAAACCACCGAGTCAATTAAACCAATCAAACCAGTCAAAATCAAACCATGTTTTGGACTATTGTGCAGTGCATTCTTGGAGCTTTCGGTATTTTCTTTGTGACCGTGAACTGCATGTTTTACAACGCGATTATCATCGACTATGCTAAGCGACTGGTGTTTTGGAAGTAATTACAAAAAATCACAAAAAAATCAAAATAAAAAAATAATTTGTCTATTTACTAAAACTTTCAGATGGTTGTTTGGATCTTTCGAATGCAATCTCAACAAAGTCATGAATCTTCTGAGACAGATCAGTATATTTGATGTGAATTCGACCATCATCAAAAAGATTCTCACAATCCTTCAACTGTTGGTAAAGTCCCGGATTATGATGAAAAATGTTCTCCAGACTGACAACCCTTCCATTTTCACCAAATATCATAGGTAACCTGAGCATGTCATATTTGGGCGAATACACACACATGTTGTTGGTAAAATCCATTTGACCCACCTCAATAGCTTTTTGCGATTCTCTGTAAAATTTAGTGGAGGCTCGTCCCAACCAAAAGAATGGAATCATGTCTAATGCATTACAATATTTGATTGCATTCTGTTTGGCGGCATCAAAACAGTTTTTACAAAATGACCATCCAAAAAGAAGTCTGACGGTCAAGTAGAATGATGAACTGTCAGAACCATCCGTTTCATCTGCTGTACTTTTGCAACAACCACATGAACTGTCAGAATTGTCTGTTGTTTTGTCTGTTGTTTTGTCTGTTGTGTTTTTACAAAAATCGCACGCATTAACACAAATACATGTGAGAGATTTTGGAGAAACGTACCAACCGGGACATTTGGGAATTGTTTCACTCATGTTATATTCTTGTTTGGTTTGGTTTGATTTGGTTTGATTTATTTGTTGAAAAAAGATGCAGTGGAACTAATTAACTTAGTGAGTATGTTTGAATGTAAAAATCTTATGAATTTTACAGTTATTTTAATAAATCAATCTTTTGTATAGACCACAAAATAATTATAAAACAATTAATATGTTCGCTTTATTTCAATAAAACCGATTGGAGGAATGTTCGATCTAAGACCATTCGGGAACATTTCACCGCTTGTCAGGTATGATATTGGTTTTGTATTTCTTCCACGAGGATGTTTGGGAAAAGTTACAAATTTGGTTCCGTGATCTGTTCCAGCATCATAAGTATATACCGGTATTACTTTAGATTTTTTGATATCCATTAGATTAACTGAAGAAACACCAGTAAACCAATCGGGTGACGGTGCAATCATTGTAACAAAAGACATCAGAGGATATTTTTGATTTGCTGTCACATTAAATGTATATTCTCCGGGTGTTTTAAGGACAGGAGCTGTATAATATTTATTGTAATTTCTTCTGTTATTTGAAATTTCTTGAATTAAGGTATCATTAGTTCCATACATTGATGATTCGGCGACACCCTTTGATGCATTTTTACCTAATGTAAACGGATTATAGTTACTGTTATGTATAGCTAAAAACATATTTCCGGTATGCGGTGCTTCTTCTTTGGGTGGTTTAGGATAATTTATGACATTTTGAGTACCGCGTTGTCCCCAATTTGTTCTGAACGTTACATTGAATTTTGCACCTAAATTGCCCATGTATTCGTTATTTGATCTATTCGTACAACCACAAAAAATACATATTATAATTATTACAGTTATAATAATTATAATATATATTAAGGTGTTATTTGAATAAGTACCTGTTGAATTTTCAGTCATATATTGCATGATTATATATAATCATACAACAAAAAATTATTCCGAGTTTTAAAATTTAATTTAATATATATTATTTAGTATATATTAAATTAAAATCAAATACGATGTCACTTGAATACAATAATATTATTTCATTAGGTGATCACTGTGTAAATCGAATTCTAATGGATGAGTTAAAAAAAACTACTAATACATATCCTTTTGATTGGGTTGTACATGTAAATCAATTACATGATACAAATATTCCACAAAATATTGATATGTTAGAAGAATTATTAATTAATAATAATGTTGATGAAGTTACTAAAAAATATATCGGTGATGCTATTAATAGAGAAGATAAGTTGTCCAATAATGTATGGTTTCCTCACGAGTCTGGAACATCTGATGAAGTATACGAAAAATATAAACGTAGATTTCAAAGATTGTATGATAATATCACAAAAGGAGATGTAAATATATATATGATAACAACGCGTATTAAATTGATTGAAAAAGAGCATATCGATAAATTAATGAATATTATTACAAAATATAATACGAATAGTAAATTAGTGTTTATATCGGGAGGCGAACATGATTATATGAAGGATTACCCAAATATAATATATAAATACATACCTTACGATGCGAGTCAATTTTACGGTTATGATTATAGTTATTTTAGACCACATATTAAGTTCTATTTAGAAAACTTGTTTGCGAATTCCAATAAAATTTAATTTATGCTACTTTCAAAAATGTCATTCTTACAATGAAACTTCCAGTGTCACCGTCGATTACTTCAACATTATCTGGACCGGTGGAACCTAACATTAAATATGTCGGAACTGTAATTTTAACAATATGTCTTCCACTCATCCATGATTCTAAATATGTGACTGTCGAAGAATTATTATCAAGAACATAGCTCCCATTGGCATTATTGGTACTTGTGTAAATACCCATTGGAATATAATTTGATGATACTTCATCATTAAAATCCAACATCGTCTGATAATCAATTATATAAATACCGACAGGCAATAAAAAGGCTGTTCCTTGTGTACCTGTCGTGGGAGTGGCTGCATTAGCTGTTGTAATACCTATAGTATTAAAGATTCCAGTTGGATTATCTGTCAATAATTGGAATGCAATATTTGTATTTAAATTAGCATTTGTATCTTGAGAAAGTTGCACATATTCAGCATACCCGATAATACCACTAGTTCCAGCTGGACCAGAAGCACCAGAAGCACCAGGGTCACCTTTAACACCACGTGGTCCTTGTGGGCCACGACAACATATCACATCATCCGAATTCCTACGTTTGAGTTGGTTATTCATTATTTTTTTTATTAATAATATATGTATACATAATTATAAACTCACTGGTTGACGAAGATATTTGCAGTACACAATACATTTGTTAACAATGTTATAAATACATTTATTATGAAGTTTTAACGAAATAAAAAGGTTTGTTATAAGTTTACGTAATGACTACATTTATTATGAAGTTTTAACGAAATAAAAAGGTTTGTTATAAGTTTACGTAATGACTACATTTATTATGAAGTTTTAACGAAATAAAAAGGTTTGTTATAAGTTTACGTAATGACTACATTTATTATGAAGTTTTAACGAAATAAAAA
>Ga0206834_1006_pt1 | contig 75584 bp, 69 predicted proteins | sample Alteio_BWOrgCont_30_FD_152854 | JGI IMG/M metagenome (GOLD analysis project Ga0206834, IMG submission 152854) | Enriched cells from forest soil in Barre Woods Harvard Forest LTER site, Petersham, Massachusetts, United States -... | ecosystem: Environmental > Terrestrial > Soil > Temperate forest >...
ATTAAAACAATCAAATTACCCAAATCAGTCAAATCAATTTAAAACAGAACAACTCGGAAATTTTGATCGAACACTGAAAATTATTGATCGTCTTAATAATCATTTTGATAATCCATTTTGATAATCCATTTTAAATATTTTATTTTTATTTATAAAAAAAAGTCGATGTAAAATTAATCGTCCATGTTATTTCCACACAATTCATAACTGGAATCTACATCATTTGTACTTTGAAAAATGAAAAACAAATCACTGACGAACACATCCTTACGTTGTTGAGTACGAAGGACGTAATCATCAAGAGCACTGAGAACTGTTACTTCCGTTGAATCTTCTGCAGATTTAATCGTAATACGAATCTTTTTTTGTTGATCATCAATGGAAATAGAACTGATTTCTGGAAAAGTCTTGTAAAGAAATGAGAGAATACTGTGCTTAATAGAAAATTCATCACAATATTTGCCGTCATCGACCACGAAGATTTGATGAAAACGATCATTAGCATCGTATTTGGGGGTATTTCTGGTGGTAGTAGCCATATTGAAGTTTTATTGAAGTTTTATTGAATTGTCAATATTTAATATCAAATGATATTAGATGTTTATTGATATATCAAAAATTAATGAACAATATATGATGTTCAAATATCAATTTTTATTGATTAAAATAGAACAAAATAAAATCCATTTTCACACACAGTATTTAGTAATGTTTTTGTTTTATAAATTCCTGGATGAATTGTTTCGATGATATGACCTGCATTATTTTCATCTATATACATACCTATCTTAATATTCAAACACTTATGTTTACTATTGTTGTAAGTTTTTAATTCGGCTGTTACATAATTAAAATCTTTTTGATTGACATTTTTATAATTATCAAAAAGTAACATATGACAATCCATATTATTCATGTAATATAGTAACACATGTAGTTCATCCAATATGTTGTAATCGATCATATCGTCGATCACACACACATATTCATACTCGTTCGAGATATTATATCTATTGATATGAACAATTTCTATTTTTCCAGTGTGAATTTTTGTGTTCTTATAAAAAGAATCGATAGTTTTAGGATCGATTGTTTCGTATGGTTTTATTGCAGCAAATTTACGACTCAATTTTTCGCGATATGCATATAACGGACTTTTCTCTTTTAAATGCCAAGCTGTATCATAACTGAGTGTATTATCTTTATTATAAATATATAGAGGTTGTTTAATCAAATAATGCAACATCCCTGCCATTTCGAGAACGGGAAACATATCAGCACAATCTGTTTTAACAATACAAAATTTTTTCTCAAATATAATATCTGTTAATTTTACATTTTTGAATAATTTAGCGTACCCGGTGCGGAGATGATCACATACCCATACATCACTATGTCTGTATGTTTTGTTAGTTTTATCGTCTTCGGAAAAACATTTTGAAGGTAATATGAAGTTACTCAGTGTATCATTTTCTGAGACATAATACGATACGTAACTACACAGTATATTTTTCTCTTTGTATACATCATTAAGAACATTTAATACATTGTCATCATACAACCAATCATCGCCATCCAACATAATCAAGATTTCATCATCGAAGGTGTACTGATAACATATAAATCTACCTGCACCCTGTTTTTGATTAATATATTGTTTCAACAAATGAATTTTATTTTCCAGTTGATTATTTTTAATGTATTGATAAACGACATCACAAGTACCATCGGGTGAGGAATCATCACAATATAATATACGATAATTTGAATAATTTTGTTTAATAATTGAATCTAAATTTTTTTTGTAAATGTTTCCATTTTTAACATTGTTATAACTTGGTATAATAAAAACAAAAGGTAGTTGATCAAATGAGTTATCAATTACTTTTATAAGATCAGTCATTATATTTATTTGTGTTGTTTTGTTTTGAGAGGATAAAAATAAATTTACTTTGTCAGCCAAATTGATATTTATTTTCGCCAAATCATTGTACAATAAGATCAGACTTGTATCATCATGTATTTCTAGTTCATAATTAAATAATACATGTCTCAATGATATATTTTCTTTTATGATAATATTTTTAATATCATTCAAAATTTCATAATCCATTTGTAGTCCACACATATTATATTATAATATATTTATGCTCGTTACGTGAACACAAACATATAATTAGATATTATAATTCGATATTATATCTCATTTTGTTTATTATTTGTTAAAAATTCATTATAGAAACATATAGAAATGAACTCAAAATATTGAAAAAGATATATATTTATTCTTACAATATCATATATATAAATTATTGATAACTCAATATATATATAGTACTCTGTAATTGCGCCTATTAGGAAATAAGATGTCAGATAAGCAACAAATTTTAGAACCACTTGCGAGTGTGGCGAAAATTATTTTGTTACCATTTGAAAGTGATGTAACAAAAATTCAGATACGTTCACATGGAATTCATTATGATGATCCTGATACATATACACTTGCTATTTTTAATTCATTAAAACGTACATGGAAACATGACAACAGAGATGACATAGCAGTATTATTAGATATGTTAATAAATTATTTTGATTGGTATTTGATAAATATTCCAAAAGAATCATCAAGAGAAAAATTTAATAAATTTGCCAAACTATGCATAAAAGGATTGGAAAAATTACAACATGTTTACAGAAAAGAAACGAGTAATGCTATTCCGGCACTGCAATATTATATAACTCTTACGAAAATAATATTAGAAAATCCCGATAAATATAAAAATAATGATGAATTCAAAAAATTTCTTCCCAATATTAAAAAAGACAACATCAATATGGTAGATATTAGTAGTATAAAAAAAATCTGGACTGAAGATGAAATCGAGACAGTATTTACAGATATATTCGCATGTTTTGATGAAAATTTAGAGAAGAAAACAAACGAGTTTACTTTGGATAAAGTTAAAGGACTTATAATGCTACTCGATGGCAAGGATGCATATTTTGCAAAAACTATAAGAAAATCACTATATGGTGGATCAACTGGAGAAACTGATAATGTTGAAGCATTTTGAATTATTGTATTTATAACCCTTTTAATTGAACCTTCAGGTTTGTTCTCAACAAATGTATTTAATTTATTTCATTCTGTATTTTTATTTTGTATTTTTATTTTGTATTTTAATTTTGTATTTTTATTTTATATTTTAATTGTTGTGTTGTTTTTCTCTCATTTTAATTGTCACCAATGATGGAATAAATGCTGCCACCCAATTATCAATAATATCAGGACGATTATTGATAATGTTCCATTTATCAGTTAAAAAAGAACTGAATGCGTTTCGTGTCATTGTCGCGAGCACATTACCATCGGTGTCCACAATTTGCATATCAGTATCTATCAAGCTCAATTTATTCGAAACTGCAATTTGTGCTCCATTTTTGTAAATAGTGTATGATGTGTATATTCCACTTAGGGAATTAGAAAGCGATTCAGTCAGTGTTTCAGCAACTTTATATTCAGGATATGGTTCTAACCCCACAGGAGTACACGCAGTGTATTCAAAGTTTGTAGTCAATGAAAAAATATTCTGAGTTACAGTAATTTGTGCTGCACTACTATAATTTGTTGCTTTCATCTGGTAAGTATTTTTAGCCGGATTGTAATTGATCGTGCTTGTAATAAATCCGAATTTTGAATTATCACTTAGATAAATATCTAGTTGATATCCAAGAGAAAAATAAACTTCATGTAACGTCATTTGATTTGTCAAATCAGATAGTTCGCATTCTTGACCGGTTGCGAGTGGCACAGGTTGCAATTCGATTGATAAGACAATGACTAAGATTAAAAAGATGACAGCACCGATAGCTGTACCGGTAATAATGAGACATTTTCTATCCATTTTAATGAAGTCCGAATTATGATAAAATTTAATATCTGTTTGTGATATAAATTATTTACCTTCACAGGGATATTCAAGTTTTTTGATTTTCAATTATTTTCGAAATAAAATATTGAATAATTTATTTTGAGTTAAATAATAGGTATTATAATAAATTAATAAACAAGCTAATGGGACAATGTCATAGTAATCAAAATAATCAAAATAATCAAAATAATCAAAATAATCAAAATAATCAAAATAATCAAAATAATCAAAATAATAACTTAAAAAAGAAAATTCATTATCCAGAGCATGAACCGCGCAAAAACACACCATTATATAATCACACACATCATGAATTATGTATAAAGAATGATACTCCATGTTTCATATGCAATAAAACAAGAAAGGATGATGTAGTAACCGAAACACATCATTTTTTCTGTGAATATGCGGGAATGAATGGCATCGATTGGATAGAATTCGGACGAAGAGCACAATATCTATACAACCCTCAAACGGGAAACAATTTCGGAAAATTATTTAATTGGGAACAAGTACAAAAAGATCCATCAATTTTTGTCGATTCACAATACAACATGATTGTATTATGTGTTGAACATCATAGATCGAGTAATAGAGGAATTCATCATGTGCCGTTCCCAGAATGGTTTCTACAAATGGCACCAAAAAATGGCTTTGTGTTCTTATAAATTAAATACTTTCATCATATCTTCCTCCTTAATTTTTCCCATGATATTATTATGATCAGCATCGTCGATAATAGTCATACTCAATCTTTTATCTCTTAGATTATCGTACAAATCGATGCCATGTTGAACCACGATAAATGGATCAAGAAGTCCGTGAAATATTTTTACAGGACAGTTTAATTTTGATATTTTATCTATTGATTTGAATCCATGTTTTGATACTAATGAATCTGTACAAAATGAATCTAAAATAACACGTGGTAAACTTTTATATGGAGAAACTAATATAATAGGTGTCGGCCAATCATTTGTTGCGACATAATCTACGACCACACCCGTTCCGAGTGATTGGCCCATCAAATAAATATTTTTTTTATTGACTTTTAATGTATCAATAACATAGTTTACAACGACTGTGTGAGCCTTGCAACAACTATATTCTGATGGTTCGATATTATCATCAAAATTCAGTCCTCTTGTGAGACCATACCCAGGATAATCATAACATATTACATTAACGCCATACGTAGTTGAAAAATAATTGCAATAATCATAGAATGTATAAATATCGGCTGCATTTCCATGTGACAAAATAACCCATTTATCTGAATTCAAAACACATCTGATTATAAAGGCACTAACGACTAGACTGCTGTCCACATCTCTTATAGCTATTCTACCTGGAATCCGATTAAAATTTTCTTTGAGAGTTGGTGGAGGTTGAAATATCAGACTCACAACAGTTTTATCAATTGAACTAAAAGTATCGACACCACATCCGTGTTTGTATGTTTCTTCAATACTCGATCCCAAGTATGAAAATATGATGCCCATTAATCAGTGTTATTTATTATTTGACTCGTGATGAATTAAAATAATATATTTTACTGTAAACTAACAATATGAAAATCAATTTTATTTAAATTAACTAAAAAATTGAATTAAATTAATTTGAGGACTTTATATCATACATTTTAAAGTAATTATTGTAGCCCTTTTACTGTAACATATTATATAAAATTCGTCGAATAATAATATGGTAGACAATAAGAAGATGGTTGACAAGGCTAGTATTATATGTACTAGTGTCATACTAGATTGTCAAGAAGATGATAAAAAAAATGATTATATTATGCATTCGTCAGGAGTTTTTGATAATCCAAATAAAAAAAATTTAGAAAATTCAGAAAATTTAGAAAATTTAGAAAATTTAAGAAAACATATACCAAAGTTATCAAATAATGGTGATGGAAATCATACAAGTAATATAGATAATATCGATTTGGATGATTTGGATGATACGGATTATACAGAATATACTGACTCAAATGATGAAGATATTAAAATTGTAAATAATGATCTCAATTCAGAATTACTTATCAACTCAAATTATTTTGTTATTAATAATAATAATAATAATAATAATAATAATAATAATAAATGTCTCATTGAAAATGATCGAATCCTATTTATTGTCGAAATATTTATAATTTTGTTGATTAACATAATTACGTCATTTAGTAATTATAATATAATTTTGATCGATAGCGTCTTTAATTATATGATATTTTATCTCAATTATATAGGGAAACCATTTACACGTGTTCAAAATATAATGTCCACTGTCGACAGATACATTTACTATACAATTATATGTACAATATTATTCACATTTGATTACATAACATGGTTTTCATTACAACCACTAACAAAAATTATTCTTTTAATATTAATAACACCAATAGTAATGACAAGTATTTATACCAGTCCTATATACACGTCCATTGCACAACCAATACGAGAAATATATGATGATATGGTACGCAAAATTATATGCAAACAACTAACGAAAATTATTAACATGATAATTAAAAGTATATTGGGATCAGATGTAAAAATTAATTATATTGATATTTTACCATATTACAATGTGTTAAATATCATGATGATAAATCAATTTATTACAACATTCATAATGGCAAATATATTTAATTACATTGATAAGGGAGGAATGAGATTACCGATGATTATCTATAAAAATCTCTATATGAAAGATGAGTATTCTAAAATTAAAAATGACAAAATATATATTGAAACTCTCATAAAATATAGGAAATGGGATAAATTAATTGATATTTATACATTGAATAGATTATTGCGTTTATGTATGTCTGATGAAAAAACCAAAGATTATATGTCTAAATCATTAGATAAAATAATACGAAAGATGTTATTTAGTCAAAGTCGTATCATGTTATGTTGGACTATAGGATCTATAGTATCACATATATTGTCGTTATTTGATATATCGTATAGTTCAATTAGTACGACATGTGCAGTTTTGAGTATGTTATTATTTGTACACTACGATGATAATAAATTGCGATTTTCAATAAATGTAATAATATTTGTGTTAATTGGATTTTTACTTCAAGAACAATTATTAGCATTAATCATGTGCGAAATTTGTCATTATATAGCAAAAAGTAGTTTTATCAATGATTTGATAAAAATATACGAAAAAATATATGATCATATACGCAGATTTTTTGCAATACATGTAGCGAGTGATATATTCATTATATCAATAATTATGTCATTATTATCGGATTACTATAACGTAGATTTGATATTATTCATATTAGTATGTGCCGCAATTAAAATGGAAGAACAAAAATATATGAAATATGGTTTATTATTGTGGTTGAGTACATTATCGAATGGGAATCTTATCCATATGATGGGTCTGGCCGTGCTTATAAATCAATTATAGAAATTTTTGTTTATTTTAAGAGTTTTTTTTAAAATATTAAATAATCGATTACTATACTCCAAATAAAATTCATCATTTGTAATAATATATTTAACATGAGCCCACATTGTCCATAAATAGCTCGCGATAATCATTAGATCAATCAAATGTACACGTAAATTATATTCACATTTGTTATATCTTTTGTATATTGCAGTCAAATAATTTTCAATATTAATATCGTGAAATACATTCATATCGATGTGCAACAATACAATAAAATTAGCATGATCAAAAAAATTCCATGTATACCCAGCGTATTCAAAATCAAGTATTATTATCTTTTTATTGTCAATTAAAATATTGTATTTTTGAACATCATTGTGATTGTAAACTAATTCGGATCTATTTTTTTTTTCTATAATTTCGCCTATTATTTTTTCGTAAGGAACAAATTTTGAAAATTCATCACATGATTTTAAATATTGAATAAAATTATTAAGATATTTGAGAATTATATTTTCTTTAGGAATATCTATTAATAGTCTATTAATATGATCAATTTCATCACACACAACATCGAGAAATTTCATATCATAAAGAATATCATTACTAATAATTTCTCCTTCAATAAATCGTTCGACGTATATATCATTTGTTTCATCAAAATGAACAAAGTATTTGCTGTTAATTAAATATTTCATATAATTTTCAATATAATTAAAAAACCCATCGTTTTTTCTAGTTAGTTTTTTTATAACATATTTCTCACCACTAAGAGAAATCTCACCACTAAGAGAAATCTCACCACTAAGAGAAATCTCACCACTAAGAGAAATCTCGCTACTAAGAGGAGAAATCTCGCTACTAAGAGGAGAAATCTCGCTACTAAGAGGAGAAATCTCGCTACTAAGAGGAGAAATCTCGTTAGTTATATCAAATAAATAGACTTCATTTGATATTCCACCTCCCAATTTAACCCATTTATCTTTATTTTGAACGATTTTGTTATATACATCCATTATAATCTTTATTATTCCCCAAAGGTTTATGTCGAATAAAATTGTTTACTTGGAATACCTTTTCTTTTATAAATTCAAATATTTTAACATTTAGATTCATTGATAAGTAATTTAATAAATAATTGAATTAAATTCATTATATATCTATCTTAACAAAAATACATAATATTATCAATGGTTATTATTTAATATATAATATTATAGACACTAAAAGATCTAAAAAGATACAAAAAAATATAGGCATGGATGCACGCTATTTCATAAGTGATCAAATAAAATTTATAAACCATTTATTGATGGAGTCGAGTACAAGTGATATCCAACAAAGTATAAAAAAATCAATGACAACGATAACAGATATTATGATGTTAGAACGTCATCTATCAGAATTATATTTTGCTGTGATGGCAAATTTATATGGTGATGGAATAAAAATAATGAATATATGCAGAAAATATTTTGAAACATTCGATAAGGAAAAAAACGAAAATTATATTGGAAAATTACACAGTAAATATATGTCAATCATCGAGATTATACAAAAAAAAATTTTGGACCAATTTAATAATATAAACGACGCAAATATGAATAATATTGATCAAGTCAATCAAATATATGAATTGTTGGATCTCTTGGACGAACCTACACAACAAAAATTTTTGAAAGAATTGAGTGATAAAATATGTGTCACTTTCCCAATCGGAGTTTTTTCAAAAAATGCCGATGCACAATTTAATGATGTTTATAAACTTCTGAATGATACAAAATATGAAAAATTAAATAAATGGAATTTCAAAAAATATATTATCATATCGTGGTGTACTAAATTGTCTGAATCAATATTTAATGAAAATGTCCAAAATATAACGCAAAATATGATGAGACAAGCTAAGAAATATGAAGATGTTTTTATTAAATATGGCATCGGAGTAAATGAAGACGTTGTTATGGTTGCATTCGACAAATACAAAGAAATTATGTTGAACAAAATATTTAATGAATACAAGTTACCGAATATTTTGTTAGAATTAGAAGAAACAAATTTTAAATTTGTTAATGAACTAACAATAAGTCTCAAAAATCTTGATAAACTAGTGAGTGAATTCATGACAAAAAGAAATATACCAAAAATAATATCGTTTTATGATAAAAAAATAAATGAATTTCTAGAAAAAATTGTTGACTTTTACAATAAAAATGTCCAAAATTCGAACGATATATTGAACGATAAGTATATTATTCCAACGAAAAATTTATTCGAAGCAGTGACAGGTCTAGTTGCAGATATAAAAAAGAAATATAATGATTTTAATATAGAACCAACTAAATTAAAAAAATATCGAAGTGATGTTTTTAAAATATACATTATTAAACACAGAAATGATATATTCGATTTGATAAATATATCTCTATCAAAATATTCTCAGAATAAAATTATCAAAACGATGATGGTAACAACCAAAACCATTATGTTTATGGATAAAACAGATAAAATGTCGAAAATGATTGGTACAGATGGTATTGATATATCAGGAGAAATAGAAATGATATGTGCGATTATACAAAAAATTGGTGTTTTAGATAATTACGTATATTCTGCACTATTTAACGAGATAGCAAAAGAATATGAACGAATATTGATTGATGGTCCAAACGGATTCGGAACAATGGCAACATCACCATCTATAACTGTATATAACAAAAATGTTTATATACAAGCACATATGGATATTACACATATAAAAAACACATTCAAAAATAGTCAAAATATAACACAAAATTTAAAAGAACTCGAATATAAACTTGTATTAATTCCTGGTGATATCAGTGATGAAAAGAAATTCGTTGAACAATATGTTTCGATGTTTCCTAAGGGAACCATCGACGATCTTAAAAAAATTATTAAAATTAAAGACATATCACCCAATTCGACTAATAACATTATTAAAATATATACAGCGATTTGTACAACAATTAAAAAAAATTAAAAAAATTAATTAGTATTATTTATTTGATTTTTATTATTTTTGTATAATTTATCTGGGGTAGTATAAGCGAATTTAATCGGGTTATCCATTTTTGCATATAATATTAATGTTCCAATGCTCATGATGGTCGTTTTTTCATGTACGAATGAATTCCATTTGTATAAACATTCAGATTCCGATTGATAACTGGGACTTTTTTTACTCCACTCGTGCCATACATTAAATGAATTAGAATTTGATTCATGAAGACACATACCTATATCAAGCCATTGTTTGTAACTATCAGCTCTAATTGGATCAATACAATCCATATATTGTTGTAATTTATTTAGTTCTATTTCATCGGATTTTTTTTGATTGTATTTATTAGAATTATTTAATTTATCTAATTTCTCTGATTTGTCTAATTTATCTGATTCGTCAGACAAACTTAATTTAAATTGCTCCTTAATATTTTTATCATACATATTGTTCGATTTTTTTACGTTTTCAGGGATAGTAAAATCTACAGAATAATAGTCTGTATTTATATTTGTTACAAGACAATCATAAAATAAGTTACTATCATTTTTATTTTCATAATTGATTCCTTTATGAAATATGAGTTTATTACTTTTATTTATTTTACTCGACCATAACATTCTGAAACATCCTGTTCTATAAATAGACAAATCGATGGAATTTTTTGAATTATCTTTAATTGTATCAATGGAAGTAATTAACTCAGTCATGAAACCTTTCATTTTATATATGTCATCAAAAACAATATTAGCGTAAATTACATGATATGATATCTTTATTTCAGTATTTGCCGATAATACAATGATTATTGGATCTTCTATTGCATAATCTTTTTTAAGTTTATCATTTACCATTTTAATTGGATCATTTAATATGTCTAAATTAGCAGAATATACTGTCCTATTATTATTATTATTATTATTATTATTATTATTATTATTATTAGTTTTTGTATCAATTTTGTAATCAATGTCTAAATGTAATTTAACATCTTGATTTATTTCAATATTTTCATAAAAATTCATATTATTATTGATTTTATTTAATTTTATTTTATTAATTTTTTCATACATTCCTTCGTATGTGTCAACAATGAATCGTTTTTTATTATCTATCGAAATATCTTCACTGAATAAATGTAATTTGTCAGACATCTTTTTACTGGGATCGTTTGTTGAACTAATAAATTGTAATGCAAGATTTTTTTTATAAAAAAGATTTGAGTTCGATGTCATTATGTTATATAATTATAAAAAATGATTAACATGTTTATATATATTTAGAATAAAAAAAGAATTAAAAGGAAATTTTGAATCCAATCATATTAGTTCCAACGATCAATAAAAATAGTACATACATATAAACAAGAAATAATACTATAATTTTTAAACTGTTTGCAACACATGATGTCGTTTGTTTTAATCTATAACTCAATGTGTTAATACCTAACATTTGTTTAACACGATCCTCATTTCTAATATAATAGTGGATCGATGTTGTATGATGAATATAATCACCTATTTCTAAGTTCGGATAACATTCTTTTAATTCATTACACATTCTATGTTGAAGTTTAATAAAATATGCTATATTATAAGGAGTACCGTATACTATATCATTTGATCTCATATTTGCATACAAATTCAATTTATCATTTCTGATGACAAATTGAATATACATTGTACACGGTTGATCCAAATTCATCATCCATTGGTCTTTTGGTCTATTAAAATGTAAATATGCTTGTAAAGTTTGTTTATTTAATATTAATCTTTTTTTGGCCCAATCCCATTGATTCATTTTATTTGATGGATCAAACTGCTCATTCCATGCATCGAACATATGATAAACCATATAACCATAATTTGCATTAACTGTACCGTCAGGATTTTTAATTGTGTCCCATACCTTAGAGAGTTTGTCCATATTATGAATATCTCCGTCATCAAAATATTTTGTTTCTTTTTCTGTATAATTAACAATAATTTCATTATGTTTGTTTGATTTTGTTGTTAATGACTCAGTTATAGAAGGATTTTTAATAGTGAAACTATAATTATGCAATTCTTTACTCGGAGCTCTATTATAATAATAATTATCATTATTTATCAGCTGTTTGAAATCATTTAGATTATTAGGATTATTCAATTGTTCTTCTTTACTTGTACCTTTTAAGGGAGAACCATTATGATAAACATCTGATAAAGTTGTTAAATATGCTTCTGATAAAGTATTGTATATTGCACCTCGAAACATTTATATTGATCTATTTGGTCTATATATTAGTATATGAACTTATAGTATTAAGTATAAGAAAATGAGTAAATAATTAATTTTCATTTTTTTCATTCGTAAATATAAAATGAACTACGTACTGGGTTTTGTGACAGGTTTTGTATTATTTGAAACATTATTTTACTCATACTGTAAGTTACATTTATACAAGAAAATGAACAACACATATTATCATCATAGACGTATTATGAATAGTGAATATATAAATAAAAGTATTCTGTATTTTGACGAATATATAAATAATGAAGAAAATATTGAGACATTCATTACGGACACATTTCAGGGATCAACAAATATCAACAAAAAAGATATAATAGAAACAGTCGAATATTTAATATACGGTTCACTACCCGAAGAAATAAATAAGGAAACAAATAAAGAAATAATTAATTATTTTTATGATAAAATAAGAAACCATCAAAGTATCAAAAATATAAATATCAGTGATGATAATTCGCATACGATTAAAAATGAAAGTGTTTTTATTATGAATCGCGAACTAAAAGTAATTCATTGGCCCTTATCAGTCTATGTACTATTTTATTTGATTAAACAATTAACTGGATTGATTCTCACAATATATGGATTCACTAAATATATATGCCCAGATACAAAAACAATTATATGGAATAATAAAAATAATAAAAATAATAAAAATAATAAAAATAATAATATTGTATTTTTTCATGGCATCGGACTTGGAGTTACTCCATATTTATTATTAATCATTAAATTGAACAAAACATATAATATCGTAATACCAGAATTACCGAATATATCATTCAGTTCATTCACGACTAATATTTCGACGATAGATGAAATTATAGAGTCTGTCAATAAGTATATTGATGCAAATAAAATAGACAAATTTACAGGTATCGGACATAGTTATGGAACTGTATGTCTAAATGTGCTACAACAAAAAAAACCTGAGAAATGTATTAAGAAAATTTATATTGAACCTGTGTGTTTTTGTATACAGAGTGCAAGTATTTTTATGTTGTGTGATGATAGCGTGAATAAATTAATGAATAGAAAACCTCATCTGAATCCTAGTTTGGGATTTTATATATCTGACAATTTTATCGACAGAAATATATATAATTTTATAATGTTTGCGATATATGCAAATTTCAGAAATATATTCGTTCAAACATATATTAAGAGGATATCGTTTATGAATTATTCGTACATGACTAATTTAAATAAAGATACATACATTATTTTGTCTGGTAAAGATGTAATCACACCATCATATTCTATACAAAAATATATTAATAAAAAATTCAAAGATGTCAACGTTATAACATTAACAAATTCATATCATGGTAATATTTATGGATTAAAAGATATACTATTTGAATCTATAAAATCGAATAATATTTAATAATATTGAAATTCTCATATCATGATTTATCGAAGCGAATATGTTAATGTTTGATCCGATTCTATGCGAAAAGACTTTCCATATGACGCATTTAATTTTCCTAAAGTATCGAAAGATGCTGATTTTTTACACAAAAGTGTAGATATAAAATTTAACAACAATGAATATAAAGTTATTGCGAAAAACGACATCAAAAGTGGAACAATAATACTAAGGGAAACACCGTTGTATGAAATATTTGGTGAGAAAAATATTGATCCCGCACTACAAATTATGTATAAAATGATCGGAAAAAAATACAATAAAAATTATAATTTTGGATTAATTCATGATGAAACAACATTAACACCACGTGATACACAATTTTTGTATGAAAATAATTTAAAAAATAATTTATACAAAACAATTCGTAAATTACCGGAAGGTGAAATTAAAAATGTATTACTTAAAATAGATGATAATAAGTTGATTCAGTACTATTTTAAATATTTATATAATGCGTTTTCAATGTATAAACATGGTCCTACTATATTAATATTGGGAGCAAAATTGAATCATAATTGTAATCCCAATACACGATTTTATCCTGAAAACGATACAATGATTTTTGAAACAGTCAGAAATATAAAAAAAGGAGAAGAAATTACTGACACATATATTAAAGAAACTGATTTGAATACGATGGGAACTAAACAAAGACGTGAATATTTATTTAATCATTACTGTTTTGTATGTAAATGTCTAAGATGTGAAAATAGTTGAATAAAATTGAATGATTTATAATATGATATATACAAATATATTAGTTATTAACTATAAAACGGATAAACCCGATCACGTTGTATACTGTACATTATAAACCGATTATATTAATGGCAAGATGTCTAACTATGCAGAATATATAGCGGGATCCATGAGTGGTGTTATCAGAATTGGAGTTGGTTATCCAATTGAAACATTAAAAGTAAGAATACAAACAGTTTATGGAGATAAATCTATTTTGTCAAATACACAAAAGATTTATAGAACAGAAGGTATAAAAGGGTTTTATCGTGGATCGTTTGGTCTTTTCATAGGGTCGAGTATATTGACATCAATAGAATTCGGCACCTATTCCAAAGTTTCAAAATATATTGGAACAAATAGTAATACAACAAATTTTATTGGCGGAACATTAGCCGGGTTTGTCCAATCACCACTGACTATTCCTATCGAACACATTAGAAACCGAATGCAGGTGACGTCCTTGATGGGTGAAAAATATAAAAATAGTTACGATGCATATAAAAAAATATATATGAACTATGGATTGAAGGGAATTTATAAAGGATCTATTTTGACGATAATAAGAGATACACCATCAACGGGGTTATATTTTATGTCATACAAAATGACAGAAAATAAATTGCAATGTATAGACAAAAATAATAGATTTAAATCTATCGCTCCTGGAATAAGTGGTGTAGTCGCGGGATTAGCATTCTGGATCCCAATTTATCCTATTGATGTGATTAAAAATAGAATCCAAACAGATGCATTTAATAAGTCTGTGATGAAATATGATGGAATGTTTGATTGTGTGAAACAATTGTACAAATCTGATGGTATTTTAGGATTTTATAGAGGATTTAATGCATGTTTATTGAGATCAATTCCAGTTCATTTTGCAATGTTTTTATGTTATGAAAATGTCATGAAATATTTATCTTTAACTTAATTAGAATTTAGAATTTAAAATCTCTATCGACAGTGAAGGCCCATTTAAATTTATCCATTAGCGCTTTAGTAAATAGTTTTTCAGGAGGAATATCATTTTGTTTAATAAATGCTATAGTAATACGAGGATCTATATAATTAACTTTGCTTGTGCCGAGAGATATATTACGCGTTTCTGATTTAATTTGTTTTTTCATTTTTAACCCTTTGATCGTTTTCCTTATTTTGGCGGCACGTGCTGGTGTACTATTTTTTATTTTATGTTTCAATTCAGTAATTTTATCATTTATTTTATCTATTTGTTGCGTGAAAGTTTTAGAAACATTTTTTTGATGATTACATAATTTTGCGACTTTAATATTTGCTTTATTAAAGTAATCTAATAATAATTTTACTTTATCAGGTTTATCATACCCTCCCATTTTTTTTGTGACTTTTTTTAATTCTTGTGAAAAAGTATTCGATGCATTATATGTTCTGAATACTTTCGCTGTGAGATTTTTCATAAATTTTTGTAAATATTTATTTATATCATTTGAATTTATTTTATCAAATAATTGATCATCTTTTGTTTTATGTGCCACGAAATCTTTTAGATTATTATACACAATATCCGGCACATATGCAATATTTAAATATCTAATTGCATCCTTTCCCAGGAAATCAAATTTTATCATACCATTATCCATTAGCGTTAAGTGTTCAACTCTCAGTGATGTAACACCTACTGTATCCGCCGTATCACTTTCCCCTTTTTCATTTCCAACTCTTAGTGCGAATGTATCGATTAAATAAACCGCAGTAGCAATCTGTCTCAATTTAATATCAGATGAATTCATATCCTCAGTATATTTTTCACGGATAGTTTTAATTTTTCTTTTAAGTTTGCGTGCTGTTTCGAACTTTTCTATATCATTTTTACTTTTCAATTCGGAAGTTGAACTCAACCACACATATTTTATTTTTCCTGAAATTGGATCTTTCCAAGATGCCAACCAATCGACTGTTCTATCATGAACTATTTTACCCCAAGTTTTCCCAGGAATTTGTGGATCAGGTATTGGAGCATCATCGGACAAATTCAATGTAAAATCTTCAGGAAATAATCGTCTTTTAAGTCTTCCAGATGATTTATTATTACCTCTTCCCCTGAATAAGCTAGGAATTTCTACTCTAAAATTACCAACTGCTTCTTTTTTACCATCAATTTCACAATATTTATATTTTTCAGCGATGGCATCTTTATGTTCTTTTTCTTCTGCTTTTTCCTCGAGACTCATCTCTTTTTTCTCAACTTTTTTTTCATCAATAAATGTGCGTATTTTATTGAAACTCAATTTATCGAACTCAACTATATTTGTAAAACCATTTTTATAAAGAATTCTCTTGAAATCATTCCAAAAATTTCTATTAAATATTTTATTTTCGATGTACTCAGTACCTAAAAATGCTGCATATAATGTTGCTACTTCTTCGGATTCTTTATCTAGACTAATATCTTGACCGTCATAAACGATAGGAACATGATGTTGTATATAATCAGGAGGAAATAAAACACCATTATGGTGTAATGTTGTCCATTTATATTTAACACCACCGAATTGGTTTACGATGAAGTACAAAGAAAGATAAAGTGGATCATTTGTATTATATTTTATTGAATCACTTGACCCAATTGATTTAGTTAATTTATGTGATTTATCTGATTCAAATGAGAAGTTATCAAAACTATCAAGATCAACTGGATAATATAAACTATTTTCTTTATTTTGCATTTGTGAATTGTGTGGATTATCTAGCTCATCTAATTTAATATTATTCAAAATATTGTTTTTTATATAATGACCAGTTCCAATCATTTATACTATGTAAATAACATAATATAAAAATTGAAACTAAAACTATATAGTAATTTATGGTATTAATTATCGAGCATTTTGTAATCAATATAATAAATCAACAATAGATTCATGAGAAGAACATTCGTTGGTCCAGGTACTCCAAATCACGTTGTTAAAACTACTAGTATGATAGATCCTGGTGTTGTTAACAGCACTAGTTATCTCAAGAAACAGGAAACCGATATAATTAACAACCCAAGTGGTAAAAATCAAGAAAAGAAGATCGAACTATCCACACCAACAGATGATAAAAATAAAACGTCCTCAACTAGTGTCAAAAAATCACTAGAATCACAAAAATCACCAGAATCATCAGTCACACCAGTCGTAAAATCAGGGTCATCGTCATCGTTATCAGTTTTGTCGTCATCAGTGTCAAATTCGACCACAATATCTGAAAAGGAAAAAAAATAATTTATTTATATAAAAAAAAAATCTTCAGATTTTATAAAATAGTCATAATATATTTAATATAAATATATTATATGCTGCCACCATATAATTTAATTTTCTCTTAATAAAAAATAGTGCAACATGAACGGAAAAAATAATGGTGTTAAAAATAACGAAAGTGGGAGTAAAAACCTAAATATAACTCACAATGAAACATATAATTATCTTAAATCTGCGTCAAAAATTAAATGGTGTTTATTGGATAAAATAATAGAAAAAACTATCGAGGAAAATCCTTACAGAAAAAATAGTTATAAATATCAAATGTGGAGAGAACAATGTATGGTTAATTTTCCAATACTATATTTGTCAAGTATATATCTTTACATGTATGCAAAACAAAGGAATATTGATACATTCCTTTTTGCAACACGTGATTGTTGCCATTTTTATAAAATATTTTCTAAATTATTTCCAAATGAAAAATCACATTACTTTAATTGTTCAAGAGTTATGTTTGAAGGAGCGACTTCTCAAGAAAATATATTTTTCAATAATTATGTTAAATCGTTAATAGATGAAAATAGTTCCGTAGAAAAATCAATATATGTTGATATTCATGGGACAGGAAAAAGAGTATTTAGTTATTTTGAAAAACAGTTTGATGCTGTGCCACATTGTTTCATGTTATCTGCAACACACAAAAAATATGGCAAATTTCCTGAAATAACACAAACTTACGTTAAAAAAAATAAATTTGTAAATATTGTATTCAATGCACGAGGTGGACCAATTGAAATGCTGAACTATGAGCTGATGGGAACATTACGCGATTATACAGAAAATGGCCCAGTGAGAGATTTATTAGAGTATGACATTAATGTAGTTAAACCGTACCATGGTGCTATGTCAAAAATATTTGACAACATTAAACAATTCACCGAGTTAATTGATTATGATAAAGATGACTGTAATAAACATTTGGCTATTTTAGATAAAGTAATAAATAAATTATTTGTTTCCATCCAAAATGATTTGCCTATTATTTCAGAATTTATTAGCCATGCATCAAATCACAGGACTGTTGGGGATAATAATATAACTACTAAAGCAGACTACAACAAGGTAAAATTTAATAAAATTATATCAACAAATACAGTACATGGAATAATATGGGATGGTGAATATAATGGAAGACTGTGTATAATTAAAATTGTATCAATTTCTCAAAATGATAAAAGGGTTAATGCCTCTGATGAATTCACACTAATTGATGACAATTATCATGAAGAAAATACAAATTATAATGATTTTTTTATGGACAAAAAACAAATGGATTATGATACATTTATGGTAGAGGCAAAAGGATTAACTGGTTTGAGTAAAGTAAAAATGGGTCCAGATTTTTTTGGATATTATACACAAGGTTTTACTGGCACAGGAGATGATAACACAAAAAGTTTATATGGATTTTTAATTATGGAGAAAATAGATTGTTCAGTTAAACAAATACTAATCGAACGTAGTACGAATCATGAAGAAAATAAATTTATCGACAATGCAATCAGAAAATTACATAATGAATATGGTATAGTTCACGGAGACTTGAAACCGAGTAATATAGGAATAATATTGAATAATAACGGAACAGTAAAAAAATGTGTATTTTTTGATTGTCCTAAAATTAAATACCAAAAGGATTATGAGAAAAAGGAATTTAATAAATTGAAAGAAAAAGACATCAAAAATTATAAAAAACATGTAATAAAAAATTTAATTGAGGGAAAAAATAAAAAAATTGAATAATAAATACATATTTTAATAAATTTATCATTATCCCACTAAAAATAATAAATTATTTTTAGTGGATTGTCATCTGTAGTTAAATGAATGAAGCATCTGATGAACAAAAAGTTATAATTGACAATATTGAGAATTATAATGTCCTTGTTGATTCTGTTGCAGGTTCAGGAAAAACAACGACTATTTTACATATTGCTAAAAAATATCCGTCAAAACGAATTTTACTTTTGACTTATAATAAAAAATTACGCATCGAAACAAAAAGTAAAACAGAAAAATTAGAATTAAATAATTTAGAAGTACATACATATCATTCATTTTGTTATAAATACTACGATAAAGCTTGTCATACAGATTGTGTTATTAGACAAATATTGAACGATAATTCAAGACCAATTAACTCCGTCACAAAGAAATATGATATTGTCATACTCGATGAATCACAAGATATGACACCTTTATATTTTCAATTAATTTTTAAAATTATTAATGAGTTTGTCGATTATTCCAAAGATAATCAAAACAATCAAAATAATCGTCTGTGTGTTCTCGGTGATAAATTTCAGTCAATTTATTCATTTAATAATGCAGATGCTCGGTTTATAATCCATGCAAAAGAATTATTCGGAGCAGATTCTGGTCCGAATAAATTACCATGGAAAGATGCCAAATTATCACTGAGCTTTAGATTGACTAACGAGATGGGTAAGTTTCTTAATAATTGTGTTTTACGGGAAGATAGAATACGCACAAATAAAACTATTAAAACAACTAATATCGATAGAGCATTTACTTTAGGGTCTAATGTCAGATATATTGTATGCAACTGTTTTAATGATGTAAACAATAGGATTTATAATGAAATTCTCATGTATTTAAAAGAATACAATGTAAACGACATGTTTATACTGGCTCCTTCGTTAAAATCGGACCAATGTGGTATAAGAATTTTAGCAAATAAATTATCAAAAGATGGTTATGCTGTTTATATTCCTAGTTCTGATGATGAAAAAATAGATGATGATATTCTTAGAAATAAAATTGCTTTTTCTACATTCCATCAAGCTAAAGGATTGGAGAGAAAAGTTTGTGTTGTTTTTAATTTTGATGATTCATATTTTAAATATTACAAAAAAGATATTCCCCAAAATTTACAAAATATTTGTCCCAATGAAATATATGTTGCATTGACACGTGCGTCTGAACGTCTCACTGTACTACATCATGAAACTAATAATCATTTACCATTTCTTAATATTCAAAATTTACGAAATAATTGTTACTATGAATTTAAACCACTGAAATTGTGTACTTTCAGTAGTATGAATAAAAATAATAAACCACACAAAGAAAAACCAATACATGTCAATGATTTACTAAGTTATTTACCATCAGATATTACCGATCACGCTCTGGGTCTCATCACATTTCAACAAATACAAACACCCGATAAAATTATTAATATTCCGACTAAAATACAAAATAATACAAATAATACAAATAATACAAATAATACAAATAATATTAATGATGAGGATGAAACCACATATGAAACAGTGAGTGATATTAATAGTGTCGCATTACAATCATACTTCGAATTTGTTACAAAAAATAAGATGACAATTAATAAAAAAAATCATAAACTAGATATTAAAGCATTGACACCGGGAAAATTATTATTAATGGCGAATACCTACTGTTCGATTACAGCAGGATACAATTATAAGATGAATCAAATAAGTAAATATAATTGGTTAAAACGAAAGGATCTTGACGATTCCGTTGAGCGACTTAAAAAAATTATTGATATAACGAATCCTAATGGATTATTTTTTGAAAAAGATTTTGAACACAGTAATGAGCAAGAACTAATGAAAAAAAGTTTGTGTGGCAAAATTTCCTGCATAGATAATGTGAATAAAAATATTTATTTGTTCAAATGTACATCAGATTTATCGAAAGAACATTTTTTACAACTTAGTTTACTAGCATATCTCAATGAAGTGACAAAATTAAACACCGAAATTAATTACAATTATTTTTTGTATAATATATTAACGAACGAAATGTATAAAATAAATGCTAATACCGAATCTCTTAAAAAAATGGTGAAGTATCTTGTCGAATATAAATATTTTAAAAAGCAAGTTGATAATGATGATTTCATTAAATCAATGAAGGAACTTGCAAATAAACAAAAACAACTCACACAAATTGAACAAATTGAACAAATTGAACAAATTGAACAAATTGAACAAATTGAACAAATTGAACAAATAAAAATAAAGCCTAAAAAAGTCATAGTCAAAAGTAAAAAGAAAATAATCCAGTTCTTCGACTAAAATTATAAATTAATTTATATTATACACTGTTAGTATTTATGTCAGTATTAGTTGTATTGCTTGTATTGACATTGAGATCTGTGTATTGTACTGTCTGACGATATCTAATTATATTAAAAATCAGCGACAAAATCCTTACAAATCCTAAAACTGATAAAATACTGAATAAGCAGATCATCGTTATTTTCCAGGTACGAATATTATTTGAATAGAATATCGGCGAAGATGAATAATATCCAGAACGTTCATAGACTGTACCGTCGAGTGTGGTAAAATAGGATAAACTCATCAAGTTATTAAAAGGATTCCACCAACATGTATAATTTGCACCAAAATCGTAATTATAATTAGGAATTTTATAATAAGTCAGTGAATCAACTGGAAAATCTTTTACAGGTGATGTATACGTGGTTATTTGATATGGATTAAGATTCGTGCATATTGTTTTTTGTAAAACATTTTCGTAAAATAACTTATCATAATGAAAAGAAACACCGTAGAAACCGAGAATCAATCCTAGAAATACTAATATAAACAACTCAAAACATATATTTGATGCATATTTATTCATATTTATAAAAATACTTAGTTAGAAATTTATTTGTTATTGCTTTGTCAATTTATATTAAATTAATACAATTAGTTTATTATTTCAATATTTTTAAATGGATCGATTTTCAAAAATATTGATAAATTAATTTAATATAATATATAAATATATTTACTATCACTAAGCTCTTAGTTAAATAACAAAGATTGTTATCTTTGATATTACTATGTCGATAATTGTAAAGGACGATAATCAAAATTATCAAAATAAACAAAACAAACAAAAAATAAATTGTTTCGATAGAATCGAAAAAATATTGAAGGAACGAGGTGACGAATTATTGATATCATCACTCGATGATTTCATTAAGTATCATGGACTAGATTACTGGTACAACATATCAATTCCACTACATAAAAATATATGTGAATATCTGTATTCTTTTCACACTCTAACATTCAATAAAAAACTTTCACTTATTGATATAAACAATATAAGTAAAGAAGAAATTGACAGAATAAGTGAATTGGGATTATTGATTGCATTAAGTCGAGATTATACAAAACTTGGTGATGCACGAAATAAAATATTAGCTGACTTTAAAAAGATTTCACGGAAGGTTGATTTACAAATTTATAAAAAGGCGTGTGTGACAAATAAAAATGCAATTGTTCAAATATATCTCGATCTATACGGGAAACAAAAGCTTTTTCTTGACGATACAAGGGATGTATTGAATGATGTTAAATTAATAAATAACGTTCAAATTCTCAAATTATTACAAAAATATTATTAAAAAATATTATTAAAAAAATTGATTAAATGAGTCATTATAATATACATATTAATTTTGACTTCAATATTAACTATTTGTTGCAGGATTAGTTAAAACTTTTTCAAACTTACTACAAATGGACCCGTCTAAACAGCCAACAGAAAAAACAAAGCTCCAACTTATTCAAGCCCAAGTTAATGATGTTATTAGTATTGTGCAGGAAAATATTTCCAAAACGATCGATCGCGGTGATGAATTGCAAGAATTACAGGGCAGGACAGAAGACTTGGAAGCAAGTGCTGATAGATTCAAACACGGTGCGAGAGATGTTCGAAAACGAATGTGTTGGAATAACATTAAAATGAACTTTCTCATTGCATTTATTGCAATCATGATTTTGTTAGTTATCATTGTTGGAGCTGTGTGTGGTAGTGGTCTATGTATTCCACACGGTTCTAATCCTCCGATTGAGCCTACCTCGGTACCAACAGTTACACCGACACCAAAATTTTAATTTATTTAAAAAAATTGATTATATAAAACTAATTGGTGTTTAAATTATATAAACCTAATTAATATATATATTTATATAAAATCTTTATCTTGAAATGAATGTACCATCCGACAAATCTTCTAGGAAGTTAAGTATTCCTAGACTAAATGGGTTACAGGACTCGCAAAACAGTCGTTCTATACAATTATCTTCGGTTAATTCTGGAATTAAATCACTATCATTAGTTCCACCAAGTTCAACAAAGTTTCCACAAAGTTTGCAGAAAAATACAAGATCTCAACTCAAAATGACTAGATTACCAACATCTGAGATACTAAACGGATCATATAAAATGGACCGTCCCAAAATGGCAAGAACTAAATCTGAGTGTCTTGATAAATCGATGGATATTATTGAAATGGATTCTATTAAAAATTCTGTTTCATTGACAGAATTGGTCCCTGTTAAGTGTCAATCCCCTGATTCACCAGATAGAATTATAGGAAAAAGAAGTTTAACAAATTATGAAGCACACAATACTGATACAAAAAATTGTGATTACGGACTTAAAATGTTTTTGACCCTGATTACTGAAGCAATACGAAAGACAGGAAAAATCCCAAAAATTGTTGTAATTGATTTTGATCAAACGATTACAATAGGTCACACAAGAGGAATGCAACATCTTCCGATAAATTTAACAGAACGTATGAAGGTATGTTTAGACAATATTCAATCTCCGGAAGTTCTTAAACAGTTTCTACATTATATGAAATCAAACAGTATTGATGTGTGGATTGCAAGTTATGCAACAAGTACTAATGTGGAAGTTTCTAAAGGTCTTTATTCTGGCAAGAGATTAATTAGAGAATATTTGCGAGCTCTGTACCACAATGAAAAAAATATGATGTGTCCCATTCCGTCTGATCACATTTTAGCTTTTCAGACCGGAACATTTACGGAAGGTTACATTTTGGCATGTGAAGAATTAGGTGTATCGCCGATGTCTAATCCACACAAAGAAAAAAATAATCATCTTATGATAATTGCAAAAAGAACAAATACACCAGAGAAAAATTATAAAACAATATGCCTCATCGATGACGACAACAATAATATTAATGCCGCAAATGAAGTATTTTTTGGAATCAATATTAATGATGTTAGAAAATACAAATAAATAATTAAATTTTTTTCATTGAATTGTACAACATGATACCTGAACTGATTTATTCATTATTTCATCATCATCTTTGAAATCAATTACATCTTCAACAATTGAAATAAACATTTCTTTTACCCCTTCACCTGTTTTTGCACTTATTTTAAATGTAGAAGAAATACCTACTGGATTTATCGAAGTTATTGAGGACGAATCCAAGTCCGGATCTAAACAGTCTTCATCTTGATTTTTTTCAACTGATTCATTTAATTGGGTAATTAAATCACATTTATTGGCGACCAAGTAAAATGGAACATCAAAATTGCATTCCTTGGATGCATCATTAATCCATTTGTTTATATTTTTTTTTCCATGAGGATTAGCCATATCATGCACTATAATAACAGCATCGACATTACGAAAATAATTAGTTGTAACTATTTTGAATCTATCCTGACCACTCACATCCCATAGTTGAATTTTAACTTTTTTTCTAATCGGAATTTCTTTTATTTTACCTCTTTTGGTTTTTATTGTGCATAAATTCTCAATTTGTACAATGGCAGTTTTGAAATCTACTCCAATCGTAGCTCGATATTCTGAATTGAATTCATCGGAACAAAATTTATTAAAAATACAACTTTTTCCGGAAGACGGATCACCCACTAAAAGTAATTTACATGTAAGATCGTATTCAGGATCTGCATTGAAATTAATCAAATTATCCATTTTTTTAACAACACCTATTATACTGAGTGTGTTTATAACTAATAAATCAATATCAATCTAAATGATGATATCGATAATATAATTTCAGTTTTTTATTAATAAAAATTGATACATCATCATCTTATTCAATCTGATAGGTAACATAAAATAACCAAACGATTATATATAATGAATAATTCAATTAATTCTCGCGAAATAGAATTATCTACGTTTAAATATATGACACTTAATTTGAATACATTTATAGAATACCTGAGATCCTATCAAATTAATAACGCAATAATTAATGAACTAATTGTAAATCTGGAAGAAAGATCTTTTTTAGGTAAACCATATAATGATCTCATAAATAAGAGTCCCGGGAAAGAATTGTATTATGCATTTGTAAGTGATACACAAAAATCGAATTATCAATTGTATGAACCAAATGTATCAAATCCATCATATGCAGCAAATCCATCATATGCATCGAATCCATCATATGCATCGAATCCATCATATGCACCAAATCCATCATATGCATCGAATCCATCATATGCATCGAATCCATCATATGCATCGAATCCATCATATGCACCAAATTTACAAACCACGTCATATGCGCAATATACACCATATGCGCCACATGTACAAACTACATCATATGCACCAAGTGCACCAAGCGCACCATTATATTACGGAGAATATCATAAACCAAAAAATAATGGATATTTCGCGAATCCGTTTATATCAGATACTGATGTTCAAAAAAAGGCGGACGAAATTTTTATGATGTCTGAAAGATTTACTAAATCTAAATTTTATCGTGACAAAATTTGTGAATTCAGTTTTCTAATTCAATTCGTAACTCTTCTACGGTTCACAGTAAATGAAGGCGATTGGAGTGCTGTAAATACTTTTTTAGAAAATAATGGCGCATTCATTAAAACATTAACCAGTGCGTATGATGGCATGGTATCATCTGACACATATATCCAACAAAATCAATGTGCACTTATCGATTCGTTTGCATGGAGTTGAATGAATTCATGATCCTCGATAAATCTTGTAAATCATCTATTACATGTCGTTTATTTATTAGAAAAAATTGATTATTCATCAATTTGTTATATCCTTTGCAAAAAGGGACTTAACATTACATTTTGCGTATTTAATACCAAAAACCAACAGCCAAAACAGCCAAAACAGCCAAAACAGCCAAAAACAGTCAAAATAATATAAATGGCTCTCAGCAAGTTGCCTGTTCCTGTTTCTGTCCTCACTGACTCGTACAAAAACGGTCATGCCTTCGAGTATCCTTCAGGTAAGTATGGAACTGTGAAGAAAATGGTGGCTTACGGAGAATTTAGGGGTCCTTTTAACAACGATGAGAAGGACCAACGGATTGTCTTTTACGGTATTCGATACATCATCGAAAACCTTGTTGCCGTCAAGTGGACGATGGAAGATGTTGAAAACATGGCTCGTTTTCTTTCGACCCACAATGCAGGAAATACTCCTTACCCATTTCCTCGTGATTTGTTTGAGAAGTTTGTCAAGGAGAACAACGGTTATTTTCCTGTCATCATCGAAAGTCTTCCTGAGGGTTCGGTGATTTATCCACACATTCCAGTTTATCAGATCACTGCACTTGAAGAATACGCTAAGCTCGTGACATTCTTGGAAACCATTCTGACAATGATTTGGTATCCGTGCACTGTTGCAACTCTTTCGCGAAAATGCAAGCAAGCCATTGTTGACAAATTTGACGAGGCTTGTGTCCCAGAAAGTCTACGATGGATTTTGGCATACAAGCTCCACGATTTCGGTTTCAGAGGTTGCACATGTGTGGAACAATCCATCATTGGAGGAGTTGCTCATCTCCTCAATTTCAAGGGAACTGATACTGAGAGTGCTGCCTACTACGCTCAGTTTTCTCTCAATGGAGGGAACCCCGTCGGTGAATCGATTCCAGCAACCGAACACTCTGTCATGCTGTCTTTTGAAAAAAAGGATGACATACTACCGAACAAAGGCCATTACAACGAAAAGGATGCTATCCAGAAGATGGCCGACGAGTTTGGAAATGGTCTTTTTGCTTGCGTGATGGACACCTACGATTTCCACAACACAATTTTCAAACTCATTCCACTGATCAAAAAAAACGGGCCCATGGTTCTCAGACCTGATTCTGGAACTCCAAAGGAAGTTGTTCTTGATGCTATGATTGCGATTGAAGTCATCCAGAGCCAAAATGAAAAATTCTACGAAGATGCTTCTCATTGTACCGGAGAGAACGGCACTAAGTATCTCATCTTTAACGGATATTCAGTGATTCAAGGAGATGGTGTTAATTTGAAGGCCGTTGAAGAGGTTTTGGCCTACATCATGAACCCAGAAAACAGAAAGAAACGCATCACGACCCTTTACAAGGGCAAGTTTGATTTCGAGGGTAAGCGCATCAAGTATCACAAGGGATTCTTGATTGACAAGAAGACTTCTGTGAAACTGCTTTCTCACACTGTGGCATATTCTCCATTCAACTGTACTTTTGGCATGGGAGGAGGATTGCTTCAAAAGGTTAACCGTGATACCATGAGGTTTGCCACAAAGCTCAGTTATTTGGAACTTGAGGTCAACGGAGAAAAGGTGGAACGCAACGTCATGAAGAATCCAAAGACTGATGCCGGAAAGAAATCTTTGCCCGGAGAATTGGCTGTGAAACTTGTGAACGGACTTCCAACTGTTTTCCCCAAATCTGCCGTTCAACCGGAGGAAAACATGCTGAAGGTTGTTTACAATGGATATGTTAAACAACCGATCCCAGAAGATACTTTTGTTGAATTGTTTGACACCATTCGTGAGAGGGTTGAAACTTCTTGGAAAGCATTGCCTAGCGTTCATGACGCAGTTTCAAATGAAATGAAGCAATTGCAAAAGGAACTGGGTGGTGATGAATAATTTACTCAATTCTGATTTTTTTATTTTTTATTTATTTCATCATAATAAAAAATTGTAATTTTGTTTACTTACGACCACTATTAAGAATTATTTCTATCAATAAATATATATAAAACAATAACACAATATATTATTCATAAAATAAAATGGCAGATTTTTATACAAAATTGGGAAATAAATTATTTTTTTCTACTCTTCAACAAAGTGCTGAAAGTAGCTCCAGACAATTAGATAAAATTACGCCTATTCAAGATGTTAGTCTTTCAACGGTACAATTAAATTCTAATTGGTGTTTCAAATACGCAAAAAGTGTCGGTTTATATTTTTTGAATCTCTTACTGCGTATTCCACCCATGTATGACTCTAATATTCATGAATCAAATGATATACTTACAAAACAAACACAGAATACATTCGGATCAATTATAAAAGATTATAATATTGATCATTGGAAATATCCAGTTGATTCTGATGAAACACTAAAAACTATTATAAGACAGGGAATGGGATCATTGTTGATCGAGAAAGATAATAATTGTGATAATGGCAACACATTTGTTATTGATTTAAGTTCAATGGAACAATACGAAGTTCGTGATGGACTCAGTTGTTATGGAGGAAAATTAAGATTCGATAAAGAATTTAACTTAATTTCGATTAAATACAGAGGTTTAACACATACACCGGAAGATAAATTATGGCCCCAAGCCAAAATGGTTTTCCGTTCTAGTCTCATCACGAATGCGATAGTTAAATGGCATGCAATTAAATTCCATCTGTTCTACGGGTCAAATGTTGCATCAACTCTTCAGCAGTTAGAACCAAACAATTTTCTACGTACTTTTATGGCACCGTTTCAATTTAATAACTTGAATGCAGCTGCAGAGGCTACTTATGTATTATTTACAGGAAGAGTACAATTCATCCGTATGTTTAGCTTTTCGAATCAGGGTCTGGAGACTTTTATTCGTGATTCCCTTAATACGACTATTCATGAAAATTTTGATAGTATTTGTAGTCGTCTTGATGATCTTGTACCAAATTCTCCCTATTTTACGGATGGATTGGATCTATGGAATGCAATTTATGATTTAGTGAAATCAGTTGTTTATAATTATTATAATGAACAGTCAGTGAGTGTATTTAAACAGAATTTATTTAAAAAAAGTAATAATAAGGTGGTAATCAATACAAAAGGAGATTTAACTAGATTTATAACAGAATATATTTTCATTAGTGTAGGATGTCACGAGGTGATTGGTAATGATATCTTGAAATACACTTACTATCCTAACTTGTGTGCTTTTAAACTCAGATGGAACACTGATATTTCTTTAATGAGTGCCGATTCTCAAACATATCATCAAACTATTCTTATATCAGTTCTCACTTCGCTATTAAGAATGCCTCGACTTATGGAAAATCTTTCTAGTCTATTTTCAGATAAATATATGAAAGACCAATTTATTCAATTCCACGCTGATTTACAAGCTGTATGTAAATCCATTGATGAACGTAATGCATTACGTGATGAACCATTCTTTGGATTTCATCCAGAACGTTTAGATGTATCGATGTCTGCATAAAATTTTATATAAAAAAATTGACAAAATTTATCATAATACAATCCATTCCAATTGACACGATATTCATTATATTTATTATATTATTAATAATCTTATTGATTAATTACTGATCACTCAAACAGAATTAATGAACAAAAATGTTTAGACGATTTATGTCCAGGTTCAACGATCTCAACAGGTTTCACATTAACAATCTTAACATTGATGCATATGAAGCCAAATATAGGATTGATCGGTTTCCCAATTTTCCTATCGTTAAATTTACATTGGGTTCGATGTTAATTGGAGCAACAACATGCGCAATATTCCATAAACAAATCAAACAATTGATTACATCAGAGGGATCACAAGTAGCAGGAAATATTATTGTTTCTCCAGAAGTCAAGCAAAATATTATTGCATTGGCTGATGAAGAATGGTTCAACAATTTAGTAGAAAAAAAAGCTACTCAAATCGCAAAAAATACAGTTAGAGAACTGATCAATGATCCAGAAATAAAGAAACAACTTTCAGAACTTTTGATTAATGTGATTAAAGATGAAGAAAATAAAAAAGAAATGGCCGAAACTATAAAAGATGTATTTGCCACAGATGTGGTGAGTGATCAAGTCGGTAAAACACTCAGAACAGGAGCAAAAAAAGCAGTATTCGGTTAAAATAAATTAAAAATTAGAATTGTCTGAAGGTATATTCAAACTCCGGTTGACATTCATCGTTAATAAAATTCTGGTCATATACACGTAAAGTTACTTTATAATCTTTTACATTCCTTAATTTATAATCAGTACGGTATGGAAAAGTTAATACCCAAGTACTATTAAAAAAATGTGGATTATGTTTTTTTGCCATTGGATTGTAATTCCATGATTTACATGTTGTACATCCCAATGTCGTGGCAAGTTGTGGAATTATATTATTTTCCCATACAAGAAGAACGTTGTTATGATCTACAAGAGTTTTTAAAACATTTTTTGCAACATCTTTAACTGATTCATTTTTGGTACAATTTACTGTTGAAATATTTAATTTATTGGCTATTATATCAAGAGTTTCAATTGGTCTAATCGTGCGTGATGATTTAGCCATTCCATATTCTGGCGATCCTAATGGAAAAGGACCAAAATAATAATCTGCTAAACAGTTTGCATGTCTAACACCGACCTCATTGAGTCCCATTTCGGTGTCGTAATTTTTCTCTCCATGCCTTATTATGTATACATATTTTTGTTGATCACTTGCAGACGCTGAACTAGTCGAACTGATCAAACTAATCAAGCTAATTAAACAAATAACAAATATTTGCTTATTCATTGTCTTATCGTTTTATTGTTTTATTATTTTATTACTTTATTATTTTATTATTTTATTATTTTAATCAATTTTAATTTCAACTTTTAATTATTATCTGATATTTTATAAAAAAATTTGACAATTCAAATAATAAATGACTCTAAAAGTAATTAAATAAACATTTATATTAATATTAATTATAATAATTTATGTCGACACTTATCATTTCTGCAGACGGAGATAAAGGCATCGATGGTACCAATGGTAAAAAATATGTTGAAAATTATGTATCTTCAGGAAATGGACGAGATGGTGAAAATGCAAGTGATGGTGCAAATGGAAAGGATGGTGGCATCATCAGCTTGAATCTTCAGACTAATTCATCTAATTTTTCTAATTTTTCTGGCGGGGAGAACGAAATATGTGTAATAGGTACAAAAATAATTGACTACTCATTTCAAACACCAATTAATCAAAAAATCTATATGAATGATCAAACAGTTATCGAACTTGTTTCCAGAGGAGGCAGAGGAGGTGATGGTGCCAATGGATTTAATGGTGAGAAGGGACGTGATGGTGAAAGAGGTCATAGTGCCACAAAACACTCAAATGGAACAAATGGTAAAAATGGTTTCAACGGAGGAAGTGCTGGATGTGGAACAAACGGAATGAATGGAGGAAAAGGTGGAATTGTCGATATAACTATATCAGAAAAAGATACACACTTATTGATGTTGTTAAAACACAACATTAATGGAGGATTAGGAGGTAAACGAGGTTATCACGGTAAACAAGGAGAAGGAGGTAGAGGTGGTGCAGGAGGATTATCATATGATTGGACAGAACATTATGATCAATTCGATCCAATTAACAAAAGAGTCGTATCGCATACAAGACATCACAGTAACAAAAGTGGATCTCGAGGAAGAGATGGAGATGATGGATCAAAACCTGATATACAATTGCATGATGGGATCAATGGTTTAGCCGGAGATCTTTGTATTCGTGTTATTCCGATATCTGAACCATTACTTGATCTAAATTCTAATCTAAATCCCAACTCTAATCTGTGCATATATAAATCGATTTATGATGTGCATATAAAGGATTTTAAAATTCGTAATAAAAGTAAATCGAATATATTTGAACCTGGTGACGTAATATACATTGACGGGATTGTGACTGTTAACAAGGGAGGAATGCCAACTCCTCGATTTCAAAAAATATATATTAATCTTAAAAAACAAAATAATGCTCATGTAAATAATATTACATTAAGTAATGAGTTGCCCTTTCTAAGTCCATCAATATTACCCCATATTGATCATATCGTGAATGGAACAATTATATGTAAAATAAATGATTACGATGGAGAAATAAATAGTAAACGTATAACAATGACCGATAATATTATATTGCAATCGTCTCTGATTAATAGACGATTTGTGTCAACTTTATCAAAACAAATAGTTATAACATATCCTATTGAAATAACTAACGTTAAATTTTTAGAAAGTATATGTCCGGGCGAAACAGCTAAATTAATTATTGATTTGAAAAATATATCTGACAGACCGCTTGATATATCAAGAAATATACAAGTCGGTTTAAGATTCACAGATAAATCGATAATACTATATGACGAATCGGTTAACCAACTACAAAAAAATAATGATACGTATATCATTGATGTCGATTATATTCAAGAAGAAACGATTCGGCAAGTGTGTGTATTAGTACACATCGATAAAAATGGTTATAATCTTACCGATTATAAAATGGTTACCGTCAATATTGATCTGTTCATTAGTAAAAATACAAATATTGAAACTGATGGAAATGGTAACTCTGAATTAACCAAATTATTCAGAAGGAAAAATAATTATAATTCGATAACTAGCGGTTCTATGAGTATTATTGGTACGATTGACACGATTGACGCGATTGACGCGATTGACGCGATTAACATTACCGATAATAGTACCAATGAAAATATATTAATACAAACAAAAACAAAACAATTTCAAATTAGTCATCCATACATTGAGATAAAACATAATATTACAAATGAGACACTTAATAAAATACTATTGATAACAGGATCAAAGACTCAACAAGATGATATCGATGCCTGGACACGAATATATAAAATACTTAATATTGATACATATGTATTGAATATTGATAGTGTTGGGATAGATATGGCCAGACTATTTGACTTAAAAATTTGTGGAATAGTTGTTTTGAATAATTCAGATAATATATATACTTTAATTAATCGCAGGGATTTTTATATAAATTGTCTCGCAAAACTTAAAGGACATAAAATTAAATTATTTGTTGACAATATAAGTAACGATAATGGGATGAAATTTATTGGTCAAATACTTTTATCAAATGTTCCACAGATATATGAAGATAATCAACAACATACGACAATATTCAAAACAAAAACTGAGCTACATGAGTCCATCTCCAATACAAACATAATCAATAATGTTTATAAATTTCACCCCAACGACGTATATTATGTATTTAATCCCAAGAATGATGATGTATATACAAAAGCAACAGAACTACAACAATCATTTGCGAATAATTATCCGACAAAAAGATTCATAACGGTGTATGATCCTAAAATAGAGAAGGCAAATGGATTTTGTCTTTACGAACTGAAAAATATCACAACATTACAAATATTAAATGATAGTTCAACGCCATACATTATGACATCATCTGTTACAATGAAAAATTCTGTCAATGGAGAAGGACAAAAATATGCGAGAGCACTCATGACAATTGACTTTGATAGTAAGATTGATTTACTACACGGCCTGACTAATAATAATAATAATAATAATAATAAGGAAAAATCAGATGTGAAGACAAATATTTCGAACAATATTATTGATGCAATATGTGAAAGTATAACATTTGATATTGTTTCGGAACAATACAAAATGATAAAATCAAATAACGATAAAATCAAATTAAATCCCTCGTATGAGTACATAAGAAATCACACAAAAAAATTATATTCATTGTTAGACAAATTACAGATGTCGATTAAAAACAATGAATATAACACAGCTCAATTCATGCACGATATTGTTCAGAATGTATACAATATAAACAAAAATCAGAATGATTTAGAAAGTATTTTTAGTTTTCAATCAATTGTAAAAAAAGTATACCAAAATACCAGTGATATTATTAATAAATTTAATATCGAATTATCGACCAATAATGTCAATAAATACAAAAATGTTACAATAATAAAATTTATTGCAGAATATTTAGAACGAACTCATATAGTCAGTGATTATAATAACATCGAAGGTACCTACAAGTTAGAAGATTTAACCGGTGTTTATATAATGGAAGATTTAGCCCGCATTAATAAAAATAATCAAGAAAATCTAACCAAAATAAATAAAGCGCATGAAGAGATGAATAATAAAAAAAAAGAATTAATAGTAATAATTCCCAGCGCTCCCATCGACGATGAATATGTAGAAAAATCACAAATTGATTTCGATCAAAATAATAAAAATAATAAAAATAATAAAAATAATAATAATAATTTATATCCAGAGTTGCCTCCAGAGTATTCGGAATATTAAATATTTAATATTACGCACAAACTCCCTTAAAAATTTTTTTATTTAATTTATTTAGTTGGAACATAGGGATTTTTGGTACGGGTACATTTTCTAAAGGAATTAGTTTGGACAACATCGCTGGCTCAGAACTTCTACACGGGCAATGACATTGACAACAATCTATTTTACCTCTCTTTACTTCTGATCTGTAAATACAATCACGAAATAATGGTTCAATGAATTCTCGATTCGAGTTTGACGGACACATTCCTTTTGGGACAAATCGAAAAAATCTAAGACAATATTGAAATCCGCCCATCATTAAATATTTAATATTAAATATTGTGTATTATAACGAATGATGCTTTACGCGTAGTATGGTAATGTTTAAATTATTATGAGAATAGTAGATAATACATCATTCAATTTTTTTATAATTTGAGTTATCAGATCTGATTTTCAATATATTGGCTAAACAAACTGTAATTTTTATCTTTCTTACTATAGACTGCAAAAACTATTTTTTCAAAACATTTGTCATATTTTTCAATACATTTATTGTAAATATCAATAATTTCATTGACAGGATTATGATATGCACCGCATCCAAGTGCACCTAAAACTAGAACAGTTTTTTTATTCAAATATGCGGCACGAAATATATTATCTATAGCTTTTGTCATAATTTCTCTATCAGTATCAGTGTATTTTTCTGTTTTTGTTGTGGCATCATGAATTGTGTCAGGATATTTTAGTGCGGAAGATGCAATAAATGATACTGTGAATGGCGATTTTATATCAGTGTAATTTTGATCTTTGATAATCGTGACAGTAGGACTAAATATTACATCACCATCTGTGAGTCTGTAAAAATGTTCTTTTAGTGTCAAAAAATAATTTGTTCTTCGGAATAGTTCTTCTTCTTGTGCCGCACTTCCTTCTTCAACACCTCCTCCTGGTCTATATGTCGAAGCCATGTTTAGTGCACATATTTTATTTACATGAAAAAACTCTAGCAAATTTTTACAACTAACCAATGTATCCTCTTTTATTACTTCGATATTTGTTTTTTCAAATAATGGTTTCATGTTTATATTTTTCAAAGTATTATATGAATATTTTGTTGAAGCGTCACACTTTATTTTTGAATATTTATTGAAACACTTGGTTTGTGTATCTTTATAAATGGCACGTAATTTAGGTCGATCCATAATTATATTTATATTTATATTTATATTTATATAATTGAGTATTTTACTTATCTATGTAAGTATTTACTTATTCATTTTTTATGTATCTCATTGACTGCCGTGTATTCCCATACATTTCTGGACCAGTTTCATATTTATATTTAAATCCATGTTTTACATAAATATTACGTACTTTTCTATAATTATCAGACATATCGTCCAATTCAATATGTACAATTCCCATATCAAACATTTTAATTACTAATTTTCTTAATAAATGTGTTCCTATTTTTTTATTGCGAAATTGTTCCTCGACCCACAAGTTATGTATCATACCACGCCTCCTGTTGCCAATTGTTTCATAAGATCCTTGGATATATCCTTTACAGGATCCATTTTTATTTTTATTATATTTGTATTTTAATAACATAGATCAAGATACAAGTAATAAATTAATAAATAAATAATTAATTGATTAATTGATATCAATATTATAAATTTCTTTCAAATTTTTTTTAATACTATCAATTTTATCGAAACATATTATACTTAGATTTTGTGGAATTAATTTTGCAACAGTTTCCTTCGATAATTTATGTTTCATTGACAATACCATATTTATAGGTAAGTAGTTAAGCATGTCAATTAAAGATACATTATTTGTCGATGTTAATGCTAACGTAATATCATCGGTACAATTCTTTCGTGATAAATACAGATGCAATGGAGTAAATCCCCGCGCATCTGTATAATTAATGATATCGAATCCTGATAGCAATTTAACTATTTCGATATCTATGTTTTCGTAAGTTTTTATATATATGTGTAATGGTGTCGCCATATCTATTCTAAAATAGATGTTGTACTGTGATATGGCTTTTTTGAGAACATTAGATGGGTATTTTTTGTTAATCAAATTGAATAATAATTTTGTTTCTTTAAAATTAATGTTTTTTTCTGTTAGTAAGTTATCAATATACGGTAATATTCCTTCTTTAGGAAAATATTCGATAAATTGGTTAACTAAATTAATATTTTTATCATCAAATAAATGTTTACATTTATCTTTAAATTTTGTAACAAATAAAAATACATCATGTATTGAATCTGACTTTACAGTACTGGTTGATCCAATAAAAGTTTTACTTATGATATTTGATAAGTGATCGACATCATATTCATCAGCTGTTTTGAATATATATTTGAGGGAATTCGATGTCATAATAGGATATAACTCTTTTTTTGGTATGACATATACCCATTTAATACATGATACGTAACTAACTACCAAAACAACAAAATTATGTTTATCTTTATACGGTCTCATTGTGAAAAATGGATGATCTAATTTTGTCGCAACAATATCACCTATGTTATTACATATAATTGAGTTGTTACATCCTGGAGAATCAAGGTCAAATTCATAAGGTATTTCAGTATCATTCATTAAATAATATTTTATGGGAGTATTTATATTTACACCCACAATTGCTTCTAATTTATCAAATAGATCATATGATTTAGCAATTGTTTTAAAAATTTTGACTATATGTACATTATAAGATTCGTCATAATATACCAAATCGAAAAGTTTATTGAAGTCAATATCAGTCGGTATTTTGACTGCAGCAAATTTACTCGATAAAATATTATCTAATAATTTCTTCTCCTTATCATTATTAAAATCCTCATCAAGTGGAATTGTTATATTTTCATTTAATGATTTTGCAAAATCGATCTGTTTGATTTTAACAATTATATTTGTTTGACATATTGAGCATTTAGTTAATTTGTTAATACATGTATAACAAAAAGTATGTCCACAATTTGTTATAACAGGATATGTTGCTGGAGATTTTGCAAATTTTTCAAAACATATCGGACATTCCATACAATGTATATATATAAATGGGTAAGATGATTAAGTTACATCATGTAACTTATTTGTATTAATCGATAATGAATCAATTTATCAATTTTTATAAACAGATTTTATAAATATAAAAAATGAATAATCTTTTGATTATTCGTTTTTTTATTTCCTCATGTTGTAGCCATTGTAGTACCAAAAATGGCACGTCCTACCATATAAACACACCTGTATTTTTATCATGGATTTTATCGATATTTAATATTTAATTTTTCATCTTTGATCAACTGAATTTTAAATTTTAAACCTTGACATTTGAACTATGAACTTTGAACTTTTACGAGTTGCTATACTTTATAGTAATTCATTCATTAACATGCGAATGATAACATGAGACGTTTTCTTCTGGGTTTCACAACATGAGGAATTAGTTTATTAAAATATTTATTTGTTTATACTTCAATCATCGTCGTACAGTTGGATTCCGATAGTACGAAATCAATATTTGCTTCAAAATCTGTTACATAATTATCGAGATCTTCGATTTCTTTGTCTATTTTGAGTGGGTCGAATACTGTTACTGGATCATTTTCCCACATACCTTTTGAAATGGTTTCGATTGCATGTGGGTCAACTTTTGTACCATTGTCTTTTGAAAATATTTGTCTCACATTTTCGTCTATTTTTATTTGTACTCTTTCTCTATGTGTTTCGGCTTCACGTGTTGTTGTATTTCGTTGTTGTTTCAAAGTATTTAATAATAATTTTGTGTATTCAATTGTTTTTTTCTTTTCGATTGCTTCAGCTACCATTATTGATTCGTTACAAATTTTTATGCGTGTAGTTGCATTACTATGAATGATTAGAGCTTTTATTTTTTCACGTTGTTTAACTAGGTCGTTTATTGATTGATATGTTGATGAAACTTGTTTGTTGAATTCGTTTTCTTGTGTATTGTAATTGTTCTTTTTTGTTTTACATAAAATGAATGAAGTGTTTGTTATTAATTTGTTGATCTTGCTATCAAGAGTCTTCAACTCGACGAGTGCGCGAGTGATTGAAATTTGATTCTTTGACATTATACAATGTATGCGTAAACTACAAGTATTATCAAATATTTAAGTTATTTACTTTAAATGAATACATATATGTGTATTCATTTAAACGCAATACATTTATTATATTACACTCACAAATAAAAATTGATACTTTTAATTACTGATATATGCTAAACAATTTGAACAATAATTATACTCAAGTGGGTTTATTTGTATAATAAATAATTAAATGGAATCATTCAAGAAGCTCATTTCTGGAGATGATGCTGGTCAGAGTTCGACATCAAATTCTTTTTTTTCTGGAGTTTCAGGATTAAATCCTCTTAGTGAAAATGATGATGGATGGAATATTGGAAAATATTTTGAACTATCGTACATACATAGATTATATGGTTTCGTGGGAAGTTGTGGTATGGGTCTAGTATTTTCTCTAATAGGTACGATCTGTATTTTTTTCATGAAACTAACAGCATTTGCCGTCATGTATTCATTTGGTAGCATATGCATGATTGCATCAACGATGTTTATTGTTGGACCAGTTCGTCAATTCAAAAATATGGTAAATCCGTCTCGTTTGATTGCAACACTTGTATATCTCGCGAGTATTATACTAACAATCTGTGCAGCAGTTGCATGGAATAATGGTGCTCTATGTATTATCTTTCTTATTATTCAGATGTGTGCATTTGTTTGGTACATGTTGTCATACATTCCTTTCGGTCTTGGTAACACTATTTGTTGTTCGTGTATGAAATCAATCGTTTAAAAATTATTGAAATAAAAAAAATATGGAAAAACCAGTGTTTTGTTTGTTTATACTATCGTATTTGTTGATCAAAATATCCAAAACAAATAGAAAATGAGCACTAATGTTAACATCTTAATGGAAACATTTTATGATAATATTGATGATAAAGATAATTTTATACACCATTACAATAAAGTATCATATGACACACAAAAAGAAAGTTTAATATGTGCAACAATCGATAAATCATTAAATAACGATTTAATTACTCATATTATTAATCCATCTGAAAAAGTTATAATTTGCGCAATTAAAAAGGATAGCACATATTTTGAAAAATGTATGAATCCATCAAAAGAAATCATTTGTACCTATATATCGATGAATCCGTCCGAATATGCAAAACTTACAAATGAACATAAAAAAATATTCGCTCCCGATGCACATGAATTAATTAAAATGGTCAAAACATATCCAAAAATATTCCCGTTTATGACAGAGGAAGAACAAACAGAACAAATAAGTTATACAGTAATAAAAATTAATGTTAATACGATTAAGAATGTTAAAAAACAAACAGATAAATTATGTGCTATGGCGTTATTGTCATATGCTGAAAATAATAAATATAATAATAATAAATATAATCAGACACAAGAAAGAATTATTAAACATTTAAAAATATTTAATGACTTGATGATCGAATATATCATCGAATGTAAAGAATTAACGATATATTTTTGTGATTTACCAAATGAGTACAAAACTCCTGGAAATATACAAAAAGCTATTAAAAATAATCCTCATGTCTTAGGAACATTAGATAAAGAAATACAATCGCAACAATTGTGTGATATTGCATATGAACGTGATATTGAATGTATTCAGTATATTTTACCACAGTTTCAAACAGACGATATGAAAAATAAAATAATTGATAGTCGCATTGTGAAATTGTTTAAATATATAAAGGATATGACTAAACAGCAATCTATTAAAATGTTTTCTATTTCGCCTGGGTCGATAGAATTTATAGAAGAAATAAATCAAGAAAAATATATGTGCATAGCGGCTGTTAGACATGATATTAAACTATTAAAATTTTGTACAATTATAGATAAAGATATTATTGATTACGTATATGAATCGCAACCATATATCGCAAAAAAAGACAGATTTAATTTTGTATCAGATTTTTCAGAATACATATTGATCAAAATCGTTACAATGAGACCAACTATATTAGATCTTCTTACACAAGAAAAACAAACAGAAAAAATTATCACAGCTGCTCTAAATACAAATAAGTTTGCCGCGAAATATGTTAAAAATAAACAAGAAATATTGTATTCAGATGCCTAATTATTTAATTTATTTGTTTAATTTATTTATTTAATTTATGGCATCATAATCAGGTTTTTTATAACGTTGTGTGTAACCAATAATAATAAACGGTGTCGCAATCAGTACCAAGATTGTCAGCATTAAAAAAACCATAAAAACAATAAATAGTGTGATATTACTATAATCACAAAATTTATATACAGGTTTATTATTATTATCATCTGTTCGAGATTCTTCATCACATATGGTTATCAAACGTGTATTCACATCGTAGTAAGCGATAAAACTATAACAAACATTTAAACATCCCTCATATGTATAAATATTCTCATCTATCAGACCATATGTATTGTGTTTAACATAAATGTCTGTGATATTTTTATCGTATATAATATATTCTGCTGGTTCATTTGGAAACCATATTATTATCACATCTTTTGGTAAAGAGACATTTAGGTATGTTGGATATTGTGTGACATTAACGGGATAAAAATTTTGTCTCGAATTAAAACCATTCATATAAGTAATTCCAGTCGATGCCGTGATTATTATGAAGGAAATAACTAAAGATATTAGTAAACATATTAATTTACTGAATGAAATCATTATGTAATGATAAAAGTTGATCAAAACTAATTTTATTTATTCTAAATAAGATTGTTTTAGATGTTAGGCATTCAATTTTATTTTATTTGTTATCTCATCAAGTTTTGTTGGAATTTTTGATACAATATTCAAATCATAATTATTATTCGTACCGAATAGTTCTCCGTAAATAACATTACGTGGTGAACTATCAAGGAAATTAATAAAAGAATCCTTACTTATTGTAACATTTTTGAGTTCACCATATTCCGTGATATATGAATCTGAATTTGAATTTGAATTTGATTTTTTATCTAGATGTGCTGCATTAAGTAATTTATTACCATATATAAAACATAATAATATTTTGTCAGCAAGTTCGAATTTTTTAATTTCTTCAAAATTTATATCATCATTACTTTCTGATTGTTTATCTTGATTTTCAAATATTTTTAAACAGTTATTTTTTAATTTATGATACTGTTCATGTGCTCTATTAAGAACATTTAATTTTATAAATTTTTCGTATGCCCATTGGTTTAATTTTTCCTTGTTTTTATTCCTTAATGATCTGTATTTATTAATTATTTTGTATAAAACAATATGATCACCGTATGGATGATTTAATTTTTTAATTGATTTTTTATATTTATCCATCAATCTTCTATAATTACTGTTATCTTCTTTTTCTGGCATTTTCGGTTTAATAAAAAGTTCACCCATATTATTTTTCATAACGTCGAGTAAAGAGATAACACTTGCAACTTCTCTCATACAATTCAATTTATAAGCCAATAGTAGACAAACTCCATCAATGGGATCTGTTTGTGTTTCTACAATTATTTCACCTAGTTTTGTGATTTTATTACTATCTACTAAATTTAATTTTTGTAATGTATCAATAAACGAATCAACATATTTTTTTGTCGGTGGTTGAATAAAATTATTTAACATTCCGCGTAGATTATCAATGGTAATTACCTCCGGTAGGGCCAACAAACGTAAGCATTCACCATAAATATTACTTGTGAGAATATCAGGTTCTGGAAATTTTTTCATTCCATTTGTAAATGTATCTTCGGTGTATAAATGATAACAAATACCGGATTCTGTTCGTCCCGCTCTACCCATTCGTTGTTTTGCTTGTGCTTGTGATATTAATTGTTTTTCTAATATTTTTGCTCTGTAAAGTGGATTATAATAACTTGATAATTCATAACCGGCATCAATAACATATTTAATACCATCAATCGTGAGTGATGATTCTGCCACGTTTGTCGCGATAACTAATTTTCTATCATATTTATTACTAATTACTTCATCTGGTTTATTCAACGACAATTCAGAAGTATTGGTATTGTTTAAATTTCTGGCAAATACAATTTCGGGAACATTGATGAGTTTATATTGGTCCCTATCTTGGGCGAGAAGTTGATTTTTTTCACTTATTCCTGCATAGACTTCAATACAAAAGACATTTTTATTTAAATTATTATTTGGAGAATCAAAATTTGTACAAAAATCTAATGTTTCGTTTATACTCGTAACAAAAAATAATATATCATGCGCTTTTATCATATTAGACTTTGTAATAATATCTGTTCTAATTATTTCGTTAATAATTCTATTTCCTTCTTTAATGTATTCATTTTGACTGATAGATTTATCGAGAAAAATGGATTTTATAGGATAATTGGTAGCTGACCCAACATTTACATTTATGAATTTCATATCAGAAAAATAATTTTTAAATATTGTTTCATCGATTGTTGCACTCATTATTACCAATTTAAATGTTGGTCTCAATTTTATTGTTTCGCGTAGTAAATACAAAAGGAAATCAATTTGAACCTTTCTTTCATGTGCTTCATCTATAATTACAGCATCAAAATCTTTCAAATAAGGGTCTTTTATTAACATGGAAACAATTGTCCCATCCGTTGCATATAATAAATTAGTTTTATCAGATTTTTTTTTTTCTCCTTTGAATTGATATCCAACCTGCTCGCCTAGTTTTACATCTAATGTTTCTGCCGCAAATTCTGCAGCACTTTTTGCTATAATTCGTTTTGGTAATGTAACTACAATTCGTGTATCTTTGTTATAATTAAATGCGTGCAACATGTATTTTGGAATTAAAACAGTTTTACCGGATCCCGTCCCAGAAATAACTAGTATAACTTGATGATTCGATATATCATCAATTATTTTTTTTGCGGTTTTATATGCTGGAAATTTACTCCATATTTGAGCCAGTGTTTTATAATTATCACTATATGGTAATCCATTTAGAGGATTAAGATTTTTTCCTGTTGTATCCAGGATCCCAACATCATTACTCATAAATCTAATTGGTTTGTATATTTATTATATCTTGTGATATTAATAAAATATTATAAAGAATTATATTCATAACATTGTTAGATGTTATGATGACACTTTTAATTGGATCCTTAGATCTGTTACCAGCGAGTGTATTCATAACATTGTTAGATGTTATGATGACACTTTTAATTGGATCCTTAGATCTGTTACTAGCGAGTGTATTCATAACATTGTTAGATGTTATGATGACACTTTTAATTGGATCATAAAAAAATTAATCACACAAACTTGTCATACATGCGGGACAATTACTGTGTTTTTTTAGCCACCAGTTTATACAACTTTTATGATAATTATGATTACATCTTGTCGTTGCCACAAAACTAAACATAGTGAAACCATCTATGCATATACAACATTCTTCATTAGTAATTTTATTTTTTGAAAACAAATTAAATGATGTCGATAAAGCTGTTGCTAGTCGTGATTCTTTGATATATTTTAAAGTGAGTCGTAATTCTTTTAAACTGCACGTATCAATGGATTTGGCTAAATAAATATTTAATAATTTATGTAGTGCAATACGTTTATGTTGTACCAGATAGTCTTTTATTATTTCTTTTAATACATTTATTAATTCATAGTTATTAACAAGATGCAATAAAAATTTTTCTTCCTCATTATATTCAATTGATCGTAATATATTAGTTAAATTATTTCCATCAATATTAGGTTGTTCCATATGTGCTCTTCCGGCAACGTGATGAAAGTCCATTTATTTATATATTGTCTATATCTTATTTAGTATACAATGAGTTTACTCTAAATATATGTATAATATATTATTTATATATATTCATTAATTCAAATCAGATGACATATTTTTAAAATTTCAATAATTTCTCTAAAAAAACTGAATAGTTAATATGCTGTATCAAATATATACAAAATTACATTAGTATATTTGCCTTTTCAAATATATTACATAATATATTGCACTCCAATATTCAAATAGTTCGATTTAACAATGGATTATGTATTCGAAAATCAAACCATATATTATAACAGAAATAATAAAGATAAAGATAAAGATAAAGACCAAAACGAAGATAATAAAAAAGTAAAGGTCAGTCAGGAATATGCTTTAGGTGATGGTATTTATAAAAAGATCATCAATAATGATTATAATGTTGATAATATTCACGAATTATATGCGGAAATTAAATTTTTATGTTGGCTCGACGGAGAGGATAAATATAAATTATCATACATTGAATTTGAAAATGTTATTTCATCTTTACTCAAATCGGTAATTATCGATTTGACTTTATTAGAACACTTATTTCAAAATAAATATTATGATATTCTTGATATTTTAACTGAATACAGAGTCATTAAATCTATTTATTTACATAAAATAATAAACATAATTATTAAAAATGAAATGACAAACCATGTTGGTATCCAATGGATTAGTAATCTAATAGAAAATGATTACGCGTTTTCAAATAAAGAAATAGAAGTTATATTCGAGTCTGAATTCGATATAACTAAAAAACAACAAAATAAATTACTTGACATGTTAAAAGATTCTGATTCTGAAGCAGAAAGTATTGATGATGCCATTGTACTTAAAAAAGTCGATGGGTGTGGCATTCTGGATGATAATGTAGATACGGATGTAGATGCAGATGCAGATTTATATAAAAGATTCGAACAATTACATAGTGAATTAAACGGCGACGATGTTGCAGCTCTTGGTTACAATCCAAATTCGGTAAGTAAATCAGTTACCGAAAAAGTAACTGTAGTCGAAGACATCGCAATGGATGATTGTGATGCTTTTGATATGAGCGATTTCAAACTATTAGTTTCACATAATAATGTGGATATTATCATTAATTATTTACAAGGATGTGGGTCAATTATGAATGCAAAAATATTAGAAGAATTACCTTCACATATGAGAACAAAAAATATATTTGAGAAAATATTCAAAATGGATCCACCTGTCGAAAGTAATATTGAAATAATAGATTTTATACACACAAAAACTACCGTATTATTAGCAGATATAACAGGGCTGAATGATTTCATGAATAAATTATTAATAGATATAAAATTTTCGAAAGAGTTTATTGACAAACTTGATTTTGTATTTCAAGTACCAAAATCATTAAAAAATATATTATTTCTTGCTTCAAAGTTTGCAGATTTTAAAATCTGTTTTCCGATGGAGAATATTAAAAGACTTTTACTACAAGTAAACCATACCAAATACGGGAACACAGAAGAATATAGATTTGATTCTACATTATCGTTGTATAATATTGATCCAGCTGATGAATATTTGCAGACATTGACAGTATTTTTATCGTTACAACCAGAATTATATTGTTCGGAATTTTTAGAGTATGTTATTCGAGCCAAAGATGATTTAACTTTTGATCTAATTATTGATAAAATTTATAATACACCCATTGAATGTACATATTTAGCGTGTGAAATAGCAGCAAAACATATGTTGGAACGATTATTAAAAGAAAATCCTAACCATGCTGTATCAGAATGTATCGATCATCTTGATACATCAAAATCTAAATATGATAATACAAATATTTGTGAGGTATTAGTTAAAGCAGGAGTAACATTGACAACCGAAACATTAGAGAAAATGTTTAATAAAGGAGCGAGTAGTTGGACAATATTTGAATCGATTAAAATGGACTATAATATTGAATTGTACAAATTATGTCATAAATATAACGAATTTCCATATCAACTCGTTTGTAAAATTAAAATGAATCCTTTTAATGAAATGGAATTGAGAGAAAAAATTAAAGGATATAGCGCGAATAATGAAGATGATATAATTAGATATATTGAAGAAAATGAAATAAAACCAGATTATATGATGTATGATGATAGTGTTAAACACAACAAAACCAAACTGATCGAGTATTTTGAAAAAAAATATGGATTTAAACCGAACATGGATACACTTCTGAGAATAGATGATTTCACAAGACGTATGAATTATTATCGAAGACTATTGAAACTTCAAACTGATGTATGCTAAATTTTTTTATAAACATGATTAAACATATTTTATAACCCATTTTATAACCCATTTTATAACCCATTTAAAGATTTATTATCATATATAATATTAATGTAAAGATAACATATTAGAACTAAACATGTTCTAATATACTAACTCCCTAAGGAGTGGATTATTTTTAATCAGATGATCAAACGATAATCTAATTAAATAAATTAAATAAAAATTTTAGTTTGTATTATTACAAAATTTGTAAAGATAATTTCACGAATACATATTCACAGTCAATCCGATCATATTAAATAATTATATTTAAATATTATTTTATTTGGTCAAATTTATAAAACTACTTAAAAGGATGGTGACATATATATATATATAAGCTGGAATTTATATTGGAAGTTCTCACAATTGTGTAATTCTTCGGGATTACATGGAGAGTGATAAAGATTTTCTAATATACTCACTCCTTAAGGAGTAAATTTACTTAATTGTAAATTAAATGATTAGAAGATCATTTAATTAATAAAAATTTGTATATTATCCTTCCATAGTATTTATTTTTTTGATTGCTAAATGTAAATGACACATAAACATAAACACGAAGATAAATATGAACATGCTCATGAGCATGAACATCAACATCAACATAATCACCGACACGGACACTTAGGACAATCAAGTGATGAATTTACTAAAAAGGTTATTTATTTTGATTATCTAGGTTTTGATTGGAATGATCCAACACCAGCAATTAAAGATGCTATAAATACTGGATACAATGTTATTAATTTAGCATTTTATTTAAGTAAAAATCCACGTCTTAATCCACCAGCTCCCGGGCCTACAGATGTAGCCGAAGTATGGGGTAATTTATCACAGGAATTGCAAAAACAAACTATCGATTATGCACACGAAAGAGGTGCAAAAATATTAGTTTCTGCTGGAGGTGGAACAGATGAGACTGTTTATGAAATGGATCCTGCGACATTTGCAGGACTTGTATGTAGATGGGCTATAGATAACAATTTAGATGGTGTTGATTATGATTTGGAGTATATACAAAATGGATTTTTAATTCCAGGAAAAACATCAGATGAAACATATGAATGGTTTAAACAATTGAATATTACATCAAGAACCATCCTTGGACCCGATAGAATAATTTCACATGCTCCACAAGCCCCGTATTTATCTCAACCGGGACATTCTGGTACATGGGCTGGAACATTGGGTGGTTATGTAAAAGTTTTTAATGATGCTAAAAATAACGGCGGTAGTATAGATTATTTAAATATACAATTTTACAACCAAGGAGATACATATAATTCATACCAAACGATATTCATAGACGGCGCACCAAACTTCCCATTTTCTGCTATAAACCAAGTTGCAACTCAAGGTCCTAATATTGAAATTTTACCAATACCATTAGGGTCTTTAGTATACGGCACATATTTACATGATGGCAGTGGATTCCATGATCCAGAACAAATTAAACAATTTATGGCGAGAGCAAATAATGAACTAGGATGGAATGCTGGAACGATGTTATGGTTATGGGATACAACTGGAGATCCAAATGCAAAACAATGGTTTGAAATAATTTATGGTTAAAAATAAACTAAATACCTATTTAAATACCTATTTAAATATTTGTTTGATATTAAATTATTAATATTACGAAAAATATTAATGAACAAATATATCGACAAGACAGTGAGTCTTAATGAAATGGCTAAAATAAAATTTATTTATCATATGGCCGATATTCATATACCAAAAGATGATCGTATCGATGAATATAAAAAAATTTTTGACAAATTACACAGTAAAATTAAAACACATATCAAAAAAAACAATGAAGAATCATTAATATTTATAGCAGGAGATCTCATGGATTTTAGAACCAATATATCAATTCAATGTGTCAGTTTATTAACATATTTTTTGAGATTAATGTCATCATTATGTCCTGTACTGATAATTCCAGGCAACCACGATGTCAATGTTAAAAGTATTTGTCAAGGAGATTTGATAAATTCAATCTATGACAAAATTATTACTGACAATAAAATATATTATTTGAGAGAAACTGGATTGTATTCATACGGTAATATTATGTTCAGTATTGCTTCCGTATTTGATAGCATTGTTATCGACCCAAAATTAATTAATAACAAATATATTAAAATATGTGGATATCATGGTTTTGTGTATGATTCGAGTAGTAAACTATCTTATATGTTAATGAATTCTCACAAAAAAATTAATGAATTTGATGGATATGATGTTGTTATGTTAGGAGATATACATCAAAAAATATTTATGAGAGATAATAAATCAATAGCATATCCGTCATCACTAATACAACAAAATTATGGTGAAAGTTATGATGTTAATGAACATGGAATAATTAAATGGATAATAAATGGATCAAATGATGTCCAATCTGAATATATACCTATAGAAAATGAATATATATTTAATACAATCAAAGTAATCGATGATATTATTACACCAGAAATACAAACATTTATTAATAATACAAAGAATAAATTGATAAGATTAAAATTACGTCATCTTAACACAAAAAAAGACACACTGAATGACATTATTTTACAATTAAAAAAAAACAATATCTTTGTAGAAATATGGAAAGAAAAAATATACAAATATGTGAATAAGGTTAATTCTCAAGATGTAAAAAATAATGTGTTACATAATATTGATTATACAAATAATGATATACTAATTAAATTTATTGATGAACATATTAAAAGTAATCAACTAACTGATAAAAATAAAGCATATTTATTATCATTACATAATGATGTTTATACCAAGGTAATCCAACATAATCAAAAAAATAATAAGATTACAAATACAACAATAAAAATATTAAAACTTAGTTTTGACAACATGTTTTGTTATGGTGAAGGAAATGAACTAGATTTCAGAAAAATGGACGCCAATGCAATAATTGGTATTAATGCTCCTAATTATTCTGGTAAATCAAGTATGGGGGATATAATACTATACGGATTGTTTGATAGAATTTCAAGACAAAATATTAAACCATACGATGTTGTCAATAAACAAGAAAATAAATTTAAAATAGAATTACTAATAGACATAAATGGAATAATATATAGAATAATCAAGTCGGGAACAACAAATAAAGTAAATAAACGTGATATTATTATTTACAAAGATAATGAAAACATATCGAAAGCAACGATTAGTGATAATTTAAAAGAAATTAGTAAAATAATCGGAATAACATTTGAAGAATATATGATAACTAGTATGATGACACAATTTAATAATCTTAGTTTGATTCATAAAGATAATGCAGATAGAAAAGATATACTGTATAATTTTCTTCGTTTGAATATATTTGATGATCTTTACACAAATGCCAAAGAAATATATAACGCAACAAATATAGAATTAATTAATAAACAAAATAAATTATCATCATTAAAAAAAATATTGTCGTCTGATGAATATAAAAATATAGAAATCAAATTAAATGAATTAATTTTTAAAAAAAATCGAAAAAATAATACTATGAATCAAACAAACATAAATAAATATATTGATCTGACAGAAATAAATGAACGACTAACAAAAAATAATATAACAAAAAAATGCTTCGAAGACATGCAGAATAAGTTATACATAGAAATTAATGATGTAGAAGCAAAAATTACAAATAAAAATAATGAAAGGAAAAATGATATTGTATCAATAAAAAATATGTTAGTAAATGTTAATTTATTGAATGGAACTGAAACATTATTTAGTTTGTTAGATAAATCGAATGATTATATTAATGATACTATTGAGTTAGTCGACAAAAAAAACAAATTAATTAATAAAGTAAATAAGTTAGATAGTAATATACATTCATATATACATGAGAACAATGAATTATATGATGTTATACGAAATACAGCACTGGAGGACAACTATAGTAAATACAATGATCATGAACTATTACTTATTGAAATAACAGAAAATGATATCAAACTAAAACACAAAAAATCTATTATCGATGAAATATCAAGATTGAAGATAGAAATAGAAGATTTCGAAGAGAAAATAAAATTTATTGAAATATACTTGCAAGCAATATCACCGAATGGCGTTCCATTTAATGAAGCAAAAAAATTAATCGGAGAAATTGAAACATACGCAAATACAATATTATCAAAATTTAGTGAAATGACAATTTCAATAGAACTCAACAATACAAATAAAAAAGGTACAATTGATCTTTATCTAAATAAGACTGGGCAAAATAATGAAAAAAATATATTAGCTACAATGGCATCAGGCTACGAACAAATGTGTATTGACATCGCATTGAAACTCACTTTATCAAACCTAAATAAATTACAAACGAATATATTTTTTGCAGATGAATCATTTTCATGTACCGATAATAAAAATATTAAAAATATCAGTAAATTATTAGACTACATTAGAACACAATACGACGTGTCATTAATAGTATCACACGATGATAATATTAAAGATATGTATGATGATAATATCACTATTAAAAGATTAAATGATAAAAGTTATATTAATAACTGAATATTTAAACTAATTTAGAAATTTCCACCAAGTCCACCGGGACCACGAACACCTGGACGGGGGGTATATCCTCCATTGTTAGTGTCGAATTGTCTTACTGTATCAATACCGTAACCTGCTCTGTTAACAACAACGTCATCATTTTCTCTATAATCGGCACGTGCAACTTCAGCAACAGCAGCATTTTCGAGTCTTGTAACTTCTTGTAAACGAGTTATAGAATTTCTAAGTTCCAATTCGCGTCTTTCAAGATCATCAAGATAGGCATTCAATGTAGTTTCAAAATTTCTGATTTCAAAATCTACGGTATTCAAAAGCTTATCAAAAGCTACTCTTACTCCTTGAATATTTCTATTGATTCTTAAATCAGCATTGACTCCTTGTTCAGCGATTTGTTCTTCGCGGAAAGCTGGGTCAACAAATTCTTCTCTACGAACTGCTTGATCAACAAAACGTGGGTTAAAACGACCTCCAAAATTTTGGCTCATTTATTATTATTCTTATTATACATTAACCATACATATAAAATAATGATAAGGGGGGGAACCAAATGAATTATATAAAAAATTGATAAACGTAATATATTATATCTGTTATTATATATACATCATTGCATACAACACATCATAGTAAATACACTAAATAATAAAATGCCCAGAACTATGAATGATGACATTAGTGATGAAGAGTTTGAACAGATGATGGAAAGATGCTCATTTTTTTCTGAGCATGATAGGATATGTCTTCAAATGGAAAGATCTATATGGTCAATTAACAAAAGTAATATCCCAATTATTCATAATGAAACAAATAAAATTGAATAATGCTTTCTTTATTTATCAAATTATTTACTTAATCTTTAAAATAAACATACATATTCAAATTTATTAGAATTTATTTAAATATTTATTTAAATGAGTGAAGATTTCATATTGTTATACGATAACACAAAGGATTCTGTCGATATCATCGAAATAGAATTAAACAGTTTATTACCATACAGAACAATAACTATTTCAATAAAAATAAACAAAAATGAAGTTTTTGAAAAAACTATAACTTTACCAACTAAATTCATTAACTGGTTAGAGTATGAAAATCCAGCGATAGATTATATTACAAATATTTTCATAAAACATTACGGGAAATCAAAATTAGTTAGGTGGAATGATTTAATTATTGAAACTAATAAATACCATGATACAAATCCCACTAATTCACTATGGATTCCTCTATTAAAATTACACGAGATTTTTATTGAAGAAACCGGGAAATATCGTTTGATTGAATTGAGTTTTTCTCAAGTAAATGAGGAAATTTTTAGATTCAATATTAAAAAAGAAGTATTAGAAAATTTTAAAAATAAAAATCCTTATATATCGTTACAACACTTTTATGGATTCAAAGGTCGTGTCAAATGGAACGATTTCAAATGTAACATCATCGAAGATAGCAGTAAATATAATAATTACAAACTATTTGACGAAACTCTCATTTGCAATCAATAAATGTCAAAATTTCTACTTAAAATTGAAAATTAATTTATTTATATTTATATTTATATTTATATTTGTGATGAAATTATTCATCAAAAGAAGAGTACTCATCCAATGGATGAATTTTTAAAAAATAAAGAATATTGTGACGTTGTGATATTGTATAACAATTCTGGAAAATATGTTGAGTTTGATCATAATTCAAATCATGACAATTATGACAATTATGACAAACAATTAGAAAAATACAAATACAATGCTCACCGTATCGTTTTAGCAACATCCAAGTTTTTTAAAGAATTATTTGAAAAGGACAAGGATAATAAATATTTCACTGTCAATTTACCAGACGCAATTAATACTACAACATTTAGAAAAATGCTAGATATTTTGTATAACTACGTCATAAATAATTTTAGAAACGAACATATATATGTTAATATATTAGATAATGTTACTGTAGAAGAGTATGTCGATGTATTAAAAATTACTGAATATTTAGTATTTGATGAAGAATATGTTGTAGAAATTTTTAAAAAAATAATTGAATCAATGGATGACATAATTAAAAAAAATGATTTGAAGTACGTAGATAGACTAAATCAAACAATTTTAGAACTCAATGTATCTTTATTACCCAACAAATATAAAAAATTTTATAAAAAATTATTTATGAACGATCCGAATCATAAATTTAATTATTTCAATAATGAATCATATTTCGATACAGATCACAATACGTTAATCGTATCAAGCAATGTATTGAAACATAGATTATTGGGAAAAGGAGGTGAATTTGAATATAATGGATATGTTTATTCTATTTATACAACACATTCGCATACAGAAGATGAATATGGATATTGGCTTAATATTCACCCTGAAAATGAAATTAAAGAAAAAACAGAAATTACCAAGGAACAGTATGATAAAGAAAAGGGAAAAGAAACATTAAAAAAATGTAATATACGAATTGTTTTGTATAATAAAAATGTTTGTCACATTATGAATGAAAAAATTTCCACAAATAAACATGTATTTTTTAGAGATTCAGAATATAACGCATATAGGCGAAAGAAAAGAAATGATTTAGATAATTCAGATAATTCAGATAATTCAGATAATTCAGATAATTCAGAAAGTGATAATGAAACAGAAAATAAATTACACTACATACCTACACCAATTGAAAGGGATATTTTGAGCAATAAATATTCTAGATCAAGATACGGAATCATAACCAATTGTGACCCAGATTCATGTAATTTTGAATTCAGAATAAAATTTTAATAAATCTAAATAATTTAAATAAATCTAAATAAAAGAAATTAATCAGAATCAGCGAGAAGAGCAAACATATTAGTTGATGATTTATTTGTACTTTTTTTATTTGATGATTTCATTTGGACAGTTTGTTTAATAATTTTAGCTTTTACAGATTTTATTATTGTATTATTAGCATTTGTTGTAATGATCCTAACTAAATTTTTAAACTCATCACTTTTATTAATTGTTTCAGGTTCTAAATAATATTGATGAAATCCCAACATACTAATCATTTTGGCATCAATACCATTTATATTTATTGTCTCGAGCAATTTTTTAAGTTTATTACTCGAATCCATTTTTTTACAATAATTTTCAAATCTTAACAATTTGACTGTTTCTTTTTGATCTTCAGTGAGATGTAATTTAGTTGGTCCATTGAATTGATATTGACTAAGCATTAAAAGACACAACAAAATACCACGCCATTGACTCACAATATGGACTGAATCTAACGAATATTTTTTTGTTTTATTTCCACTTATAATATAGTTTGTATCAAGATATGCCGCAACCAATGCTTCTACTAATGAATTTGTAACCAAGATACTTTTGTCTTCATTCGATTTTGAAGTAAGTGATAGTGCTGATATTACAAATAATAAGTCATTTGGATCGAGATTATGTTCACCATATATATTTAAATTGAATGGATCAACCAGTTCTGCAATATTATTAGTAGAAATATTAACCCATTCAAATACATTATTATTATACACATTTCTCATATTTTCTTTGAAGGTTTCGTTTGGATCGATCAAATGATATAAACATTGTCTTATATGTTTTGATGCCAACCAAATGGATGGTTTTTGTGGATTTTCTAAAACGACAGTACCTATAAATCCAATACCAGAAATTATATCGATCAAATGAGAATCATATTTGTTAACTATGTGTTTGTAAATGATGTCATCATCAATGGGTTTACATACCACACCATGATGAGTTTTAGGTTTTAATTCATACCCTGCAGGATTTTTCAATAATGCAATGGCCTTATTTAATCTAGTATTTTCCATTACACTAATTAATGGCTCATGATAATCATTGCCCAAAATATTTGAGATTGTCGATAAATCATCATAATTTAATTTATATTTTTCTAGTAAAAGATTAATTCTGTAACAACGTAGATCATTTTTTTCGAGCATAAAGTGTGGAATATAACCCATCGGAATATTCATAAAATAATAATCACTATCATTGGATAAAACCATAGCACCAGTATCTCGAGCACATATTGCGACATCATTATCTGCTTCTCTAGTCGAAATAGATATATTAATACCTAATGATTTGACTGTTTCAAAAAAATAATATTCAATAAACGGATGGAGGATTGATATATCAATTATATCAGTCGACGCTTTGGCATTTAGAAAATCAGTTATTTTTTTGAGATCATTCATTCTATCTTGTTGTCTTTCAAATAGTGTGGATAATTTATTTACTTCAGTTCCTCCATCCATTATGACAGTATTTATTTTGAAATTTAATTTATTTGTAAGAAAATCGAAATATTCACTTAATTTAGTTTGATAACTGACAATATCAAAAAATGGTCTGAATCTATTCATTTTAGTTTGTGTCCACACATAATACATAATATTTTTTCCATCTATTACTATTTTATTTGTAGGATAATTTGTAAATAATGAGGAGTCTTGAACAATATCGCGGTTTAGTTTTAAAATCCCCATTGAATATATATTGTATATTGTATAGTTTGTGTTCACATATTTAGTCATAAAAAATGTGAATAATATATTCAATTTTTTATAATTTAATAATTTAATAATTTTATAATTTAATAATATATCATGGATATTGAACGAATTCCTATAACACCGTATATAAACTCCATAATAAAAAAACCGAAAATATCGATACCAGAAAAGATAAATATTTCTTTCACTGGTGCCGGATTACATTGTTTGTATCAATTCGGAATAAGTGGTTACATAAATAAATTAGTCAAAAATAAATATTTTACAATAAATAAATGTTATGGTGTGAGTTCTGGATCAGTTTGCGCCATAATATTTATTTATGCAATGTACAACGACAAATCCATTGAACAAATATTGGAATCCTATAAAAAAATTTATGATTTATTTTACAAACAAAAATTATCACTCGCGGAAGCTGCAGCTAAATGTATTGATGAATCAACTCCTGATAATATTCATGAAATTGTTAACGGAAAATTGTATTTAACTGTCGCTAGATTTTTACCAACAGGTATTAAAAAAGAATCTATATCTCATTTTTATTCAAAAAAAGATCTTATTGATTGTGTCCGTGTTTCGTGTTCTGTAATTTATTTTACAGATAAAAATTTAAGAAAATGGAGAGATGGATATTATTTTGATGCATTTACATCAATAATTGACACAACTGATAAAATTCCAACATTAGTAATCGATTCACCGCATCGTGTTGCACCATTCAAACATCAAATAGCTCCGTGTGATAATTATTTTGATTTATTAGTTATACGTGGTTTATATGATGCAAATAAAGTATTTAATCATGGAATAAAATTAGATACAATCAGATGGCACCACGATATCAAAGATACAAATAATAAAAATGATAATATGTTGTTTATTGTTATCAGTGTGGTTGTATTCATTGTGGTGTTAATCATAACTTTATTTTATAAATAATTTATTTTTACATACACAGCAAATATTATCCATAGTTTTTATGCACGAGTAACAATATTTCATTGTGCAACCGCATGATGTTTTAATTGTTTGGTTTTCTTCATCGAAGCATATATCGCAACCATAAATATCATCGCAATATTGATATTCAAATTTAAATAACGGTTGTTTCTCTATTTCCAGTTGTTTTAATATCGGTTCATCTGTTATATATTCAAAAGAAACATTACTGAATTTTTCTCTTTCGTCAGCATCCAAATAAACATAATCGACAAAATACACAATGCTTGAGTCAATACTGTTATTAATATTGGTATCAATATAAGATATAGATGAAAAAGACTTATTATTTAATGCAATATAATTATAATTATCAAAATTGAGGTCAATAATATCATTGATGTTAATATCTGTGTGGCACATTGAACACTTGTAATCAGTAACTTCAGTATCTATTGTACATTTTGGACAGTATCCTATAAGATTCATATATATAAATGTATGTGTATATATATATATATATGTATATATATGTATATATATGCATATATATATTCTTATCAAAAAATTGAATAAATAAAATGACTGTTCAGTCCATATCTTTTTTGGACTTGATTGTCTACCAGGAGTAATCCTATTTTTGCGTTTTTCAACAAGCCTTTCAACAAGCCTTTTCAACAACAAAATGGGTTGCAAAACTTGCCGTGGTATCGTTGGTCGTGACATTTCTACCGGCGGATGGGCCGAATTCTGTTCAACCGAATGCAGACGTCAATACACAAACGGGAATGTTCAGAATGGTCGCCCGGTTGCCAGGCCAGGCTATCAGTCCCAACCAGCGCAACAAATTCAATCACGCAATCAACCGGGTCAAACGAACCAACCGATGTTTGTGATGGGGTCCAATCGCCCTACATGCAGGATGTGCCAGAATTTTGCGAACGTGAATCATTCTGGTGGTTATTATGACTACTGCACTCACCACTACAACATCTTCCTCCAAAACAGGAATCAGCAGATTCAGTCACAGCGTGTGATGGCCGCTCCTGTCTTCGTTGCACCAGCACATGTGCAATTTGCTCAAATGAACGTTCCTGTCCATGTTGGTGGAGGACACGTTGTTGCCGCTCGCGTGACAGTTCCAGTGCAGACTCCAGTGTTCGTTCAGCAACATTCAGTACCTCCTTGCATCATGTGTGGCATGTTTCCCCGCCATGGTAACTCACTCTACTGTTCGGTGAGGTGTCGTGGATATTAATCTTTAGAGTTTTTGTTTGAATCTTTGTTTATAAAATAATTTTACAGTCAAATAAATAAATTTTTTATATTTCCAAATAATTAAACTCATCTGTTATTCCCAATTGTTCGATTTCTTTTCCAGTTAATCTCCAGCGTATTAAATTATGTAACGAATCCTCTTCATAAATTGTGAGATTACTGCTCGTATTTCCATCACACGATGAACATCCTGAACTCATACCATATTTTTTTATCATAAACCATGTTGTCGGTGATTCTGGATGTTTGAATATGTAAGATAATTCTGAATCATCATCATAATCTTCATCATCATCATTATATTTATCATTACCATAAATATAATTTTTGTTATTCGAAAATGTAAAACAAATAGGCATATCCATTAATTGTATCATAGGATAATCATTGAATCTATCTTGTTCATTGATTAAAAATGTTATATCCCTTTCAAAATTTTTAACATTATTCTTATATTTTAATGTCATTGTTTCATATTTGTATGCTGTTTTTCTAATTTGTGAATAATCATATTTACTTGTACAATGTATTGCTTCGGTAAGTTCCTTGTAATTAAAATAATCTTTATTTATTGTTTTATTAATCATTTTATTTAATAAACTTACATCATCTGTAATGGACTGAAATGTATTACTATCATTTTGTATATCTTCATTATTAATGTGCTCTGTTTTATTTTCTACTTGTTTCTTTTTGTGTACAACATCAGTATATGCCATAACATCAGTATATGATTTCCCTGTTTTTTCTTCAATATGTTTAACATAATTCTCATCACCAGGATATAATTCAAGTAATCGTTTGTAAATCTGAAGTTTTTTCCAATCATTATTTTGTACCGCATTATCAAAAAACTGTAAATGAGTCATCCCTTGAAATTTATTGTATGTTAAAATGAGCCAATCGATAACTTCAATAGTAATGTTTTTCCAATTTATCATATAAAAATTTATTTCTATGTTGCTATCATAAGTTAATTTTATGAGTTCAATATTATTCATCGTAAGAGCTAATTGATAAACACTCAATGAATAATCATTACCAATATCAAGTTCAAGAAGTGATTTGGCGATAATTACGTCGTTGTTTTCTATAACTATACGACACATCAGATGTAAAATATGTGATGTTATAGAATTTTTGAGTTCTTTTATATTATTTTCGTTGGATAAGGCTAATTTTAACATATCATATGTTGATGTTGTTGCACTCGCAACAATAAATTCTTTATTTAGTTTTGTACTACCATATTTATTATGTAAATGATTGTATAAATCGATATTTTTTGTTTTGCAAATATGTTCAAATAATTTCATTTTATTACCTATTTCAATAAATTTATCTATTTCTAAATCGATTTGTTGAATTACCAATAATAATTCCTCATTTGATGCACTAATTTTTCTATAATAATCAGCACAAATCCCCGTAGAAATAACAGCAGGTAATAAGTTCAAATTATTATGTAAAAGAGAATATGTCTTTACAATTCCACAAAGAAATGGAAATACATTATTGTTATCCTCGTCGCTATTTTCTGTTAAATAATGTATCCAAAATTCTTCAGTAAATTCATGTGTAGTACTGTCAACGGAGTAGACGATCAATGGATGTAATGAATATGCATTGTTCATTGAAATTAAATTTTGTTGTATTATACCGGATAAAATTTATTAATATTATTTCATCTACTGTAACAACGTATTGTATAATCAATTTTTATAATATTTATACAAAAATTGAATTAGTCAATATACTGATATCAATAATATTAAATTACTCATATTACATCCTTGTAGAAATACTTACCTAAATTCTAACAAATAGAATGACAAGAAATAAAAATAATACACACATAACAAGATATGAAATTGTACAATTGGTCAATGATGTTGATTTCAATAGACAAATTAGAGAACTTGTTAAAGACGAAATGACAAAACATGATTTTTACGATAGTATTACTAAACTCATGGATAAAATCTCTTTGGAACAAACAATTAAAGATAAAACAAAAAAAGTTATTCCAGAAATTGTTGAAAAATGGTGCGATAACAATCTGAATCGACTCGCAGAAAATACCTGTGAACGTTTTATGAAAAATAATTTTAGAAAATTCTTTGACGAAACAATAAAAAATGATCATTCAGTTAGTAGTTTTATGAATGTACATCTCGCGCAAGTTAAAAACACTGTAAGGACAGTGAGCGAACAAGCAATTAACGAAATTATTAGTGAACATGATAAATTTAAACCAATTTTCGATGCATATTACCGCAAATTAGAAATACATAATAAGGCGATGATAATGGGAAATATGGAACAACACAAACAAAAAATCATTGAAATGGAAACATCTATTTACAGATTACGATTTTTTGCTAGAGTTGTAACAGCAGGTATTTTTCTTTATTCTATATCAATCATTTCTAAATTATAAATACCGTATTAAAAAAAGATGAAAAAGTGACTTCCTGAATAATGAACAAAGAATATATTAAGTATACAACTAAAAATAATCGAATGGATTTTAATACTAAATGTACAGTAATCACAGCTAGTGCTGCAGTTTGCGCATTGTACGGATTTTTTAAACCGAGATATTATGATAGATACAACAGTTTTGTGTCAGAATCAGATCGTCGTTTGAATAATGCAGTGAGTTACGGATTTTTTGGATTTGTTGGAACAGCCTTTGCTGTAGTTACTATCAGTACATTGAAACTGATGCCAAATTGAGTAATTATTTCTCTATCAATATAAAAAAATTGAACAATCAAAATAACTGATGATTTCTATTCATTTTTGATATCAATTTACATCACACACATACCACACACAAACCACACTTGTGAGTTTTAGTGAGTTTTACGCTTGGATTAACAGTTTTTTGTCATCAAAACAAACAACAACTATGTCTTCTCAGTCTTCTCAAAATGTTTCACCTGTTCTTACAGCTGAGCTCGCCGATGAACTCCTTCAGTTTGATGCTGAATGTATCAGGAAGATGAAAGAGTACAAACAGACTTCCGAGTTCGAGCAAGAGGGTGGATTTTGGAAGTTTTCGGGGCGTTCCCGTACAGAGCTTCCTGTAATTCGTCTTCTTGCCAATCCCGAGACCAAAACTTTTGACAATTCCCACGCTTTTTCTCAAAAAAAGCGTCCTCTGAAGAACATCATTCTCGTTGTTCAGTATCAGAACGATGTTCTGACTGATTTTTGGTTCACACACATCGACCATACTCAATCTCATTGCAAGAACAACTTCGCCGACCATGGTGGTGTCCCCACAATCACCACTAGTGCTCGAGGTCTGATCATTTATGATCACGATATCGGACCACTGCTCCGTACTGGTTTTGTGTCTCAGACTTATCGGGATGGTGCAGAAACACAGGTTGAGAACCATTATGTTGTCATCCAAGAGATGTTGGCAAAATTATTTTTGAAACAATAACGACATCAGATTTTTTTATTTAAATTTTTATTTTTTATTTTTGTTTATTATATTTGTAAATGGATCCGTATAAAAAAATTGAATGAATTAATGACTGGTGACTCTATATCATTTTGATATCTACCACACAAACCACACAACCACACACTCGTGAGTTTTACGCTTGAATTAATACTTTTTTCGCTATCAAAACAAACAACAATAATGTCCACTGCTGAGACACTCCTTCAGGTTGATGCCGAAAGTCCCAGGAAGATCGAAGAGTACAAACAACTCGGATTTCTCAAGTTTTCTGACAGATTCGGATCACAACTTTCACTGATTCGTTTGCTCGCCAATCCCGAGATCAAGACTTATGAAGACGCACATGCTTGTTGTCCGGGAGTGTTTCCTTTGAAGAACATCACCCTTGTGATTCAATGGAAGGACAATGTTCTGGTCGATTTTTGGTTCACACACATGGACCGCACACAGGCTCATTGCAAGAACAACTTCGACGTTTACAATGGTGTTCCCACCATCACAACTTTCGCCCGCGGTATGATCATTTACGATCGTGACATTGAACAGCTCCTCAGGACTGGTTTTGTTCACCAGACTAGTAAAATCGGTTCAACAGTTCGGATTGAGAATCATTACATTGTCACCAAAGAAATGTTGGCCAATATATTTTTGAAGCAGTGAAATTCTTTTTTATTTTATTTATTTTATTTTTTGTTTTTTATTTTTGATAAAAATTGATTTAGTTTATTACTTGATGTATTTAAAAGAACATATCAAATAATAATATTCGTATAAATAAATAAAAATAATAACGAACACAATGGATCGAAACGATAACAAATCAACATATGAATGGATAAACAAAAAAGGTGAGCTAGTTGCAGGCACATTGGATGAATACGAAAAATATCGTACAGAACATACTCGGATTATTAAATGTAAACGAGAAGGACTGTGTAGAACACTTTATTCATTCGAATTAAATAATGCTAACAGACCACATATGGGAGAAAAGGACTCACGATGGCACGAATCATGGTTTCCATTAATGAAATTTCTTACAAACCAAAAAACTGTTACAATGACATATGTAAACGAAATAGATAACACCACACATGAATTAAACAATATTATTGTTATTGTAACTTATAAAAATGGAATTGTAATGGATTATTGGCTGAGTAGTTTCAGTAATGAAAATGACAAAATGCATTATAAAAGAAATTTGGAATTAGGTAATAATCTATCCTATACGGGTAAAAACAAGTATGATACTATTTTGATGTCGAATATAAAACGTGGTAGTGCTCTAACACCAATAGAAGTAAACAAATTAGTTGAAGATAAATATGTTAAACAACAATATAAATATGGAAATTCTGTTTTTGAAGAAGAACATTTCTTATTTAATTGTCGAGAATTCAATGAGTTTGTCAAAGAATTTGAAATAATATTGTAAAATAAATAAAAATAAAAATAAAATCATTCAAAGTGGATCTTGAGAGGAAACATGTGGTAATAAATATCATAACACAAAATGATATTAAAACTACGTCTGCAATCCGAAATAATTGCATCTTTATCGGTTAAAAATTTCCCGGTTAAACTTCTTCGAATTTTGATTGCATTGTATATCACATTGTATTCAATTTGAATGTCTGCTCTATTGAATATTGCTGCACCGAATTGTTTATTCATACTTTTAGAAATCTCTTCCGAATTAGCTGCAAGAACGGAAGAGATAAGGATACGTATACAAAACATAATAATGGTATATATCACAAATAATGTGAAAAAAAATGTCATAGCAGTATTGGAACAAAATATCATTCCAGAAATACAACCAAAAATATATGCGAAAAGTGGGATAGATATATCAGTATTAGAATTCGACCACATACTTATTTTATTATAATCAATCTATATGCTAAGGCAAGTAATAAATAAATTATTTGTTCAACTTTTTGCATTATTTTATTTGTATTGTGATACAAGACCGTTCAGATCAATAACTAAACCTCTCGTGACGTGAACAGCGAGTGTCATTGTATGGAAACCACCGTGACTATGTGTATGTCGACCATCTATTTTAATACTATTATCAACATTACGTGTGATATGAAATTTTAATGTTTCCTTTTCTTTCTTATTTAAAGAATCACAAGTTCCATTTATTATATATGGTTCATTCACCGGGAACATATCAATTGTATGTTTTATACCAAATATTATAATAGTTTTATTGTCTTCATTAATTTTTTCCTCATATTTTTCATATTCCGATTGATCGATATTCATTTCCTCACATATTTTTGCAAATATATTATAATCACAGAAATATTCTGATAATTTTTCTGGATCCAGTTGGTCTGTAACATGATCATGTACAAGTCTGTATCGAGCTTTATCTGTAATATGTGAAGATCTAATCGAATCAAACAATTCATACAAATTTATTGTTTCTCCTTTGAATGAATCAACAATATTGAATAAAATTGACTCATCCATTGATTTGGTAATATATTTTTTAACAAAATCAAATGTTACAGAGACATCTTTTTTTGCCAATAATTTATTTAATATCAATTCTTTATCAGAATTGAATAAGTCCATTACTTTGTTAAATACTTCCATATTAATGACAATAGAATCCTGTTTTAGTAATATATCAAGAACATTTTTTTTATCACTGGAATAACTGAAACATGATAGTGATAACACATTTGTTAAATCATCAGATGATAAAGGTGTTATCAATGTCGGAATAAGTAATTCCAATATTTTAACTCCTGTTGATGAACTGTGTTGTGTTTGCAATACTTTTATAATGATATCACTGTTCATTTTGTTTGTATAATAATTACATCATTTATTAATTGGGTAGTTTCATAATGAAATCGTAATTCAACTTTATCCATATGTGTATCATATCCCAAATTAATATGAAAAAAATTGAAAATTAAACAGAAAATGAAAAGATTCCATTAATAATATTAAAGCAATCAATAACCCAAACATTCTTACTATCCATTTCTACAAATGTCAGCCGATAAAGTCGATCCATTAGCCAAATATCGTGGGTATGTTTCATACATTCAAGGTGATATGGGATTAAAAGGTGGTCCTCTCGCGAGTGTATTCGCTGCCCATTATCGCAATCAAGCAAAAGAACAAAAACCCGAAGCATCACAAGATGAATTAATTGATCTCGCCAAAAAACATTACCATGATGAAAAAGTGCAAGGAAAAGTTCAAGCTCGTTATGAAGAAGTGAAAAAATCATATGATGAAAAACAAGCCGTTCTAAAAACAGCAAAGGCTGAAAAGAAAGCACTCAAAAAAGCCGCTGAAAAAGCTGCGAAAGAAGCCGCCAAAGAAGAAAAAAAAGCCGAAAAGAAAACCGGTAAATCAAATGTAAAAACAGATAAAACCGATAAAACTGAACAAGAATCTCTAGCTCCTGAACCAGTTGTAGCCGTTCAAGCCAAAGAAGCTAAATCAAAAAAGGCAACTAAGGAACCTGTACAAGCCGCACAAGCCGTACAAGCAGAACAAGTAGTTGTTCCAAAAGAGGAAGTTAAAGTTGGCCCAAAAGTAAAGGTTGTTTCAAAAACTGAGCAGAAAACTGAACAAAAAGCTCCGGCTGAAAATTCAAATAAAAAACCTGTTAAAAGTACTAAATAAGTCACAAAATGATTAAATTTTTTAATTTTTTAATTTATTAATAAAAATTGATTTCATAAACATATATACAATCTATTGAATATCTATTCTATTGATATTATAGTAAATAATTAGTCAATTATTAACAAATAATTTTACATAAAATGGATGCAAATTTATCATTTCACAATATCAGAAACATTCTACACGACAAAGGATATGATTTTACAATTTTGCATTGTTCGTTATACGGTTCAAGTTTGTACGGAACCTGGAGTGAAACTAGTGATTATGATGTTTTCATTATTATCAATGAAGATATTAATGATATAGACATTCATGATGAAATATACAAAATAAATGATAAGGACACAAAGATTGATCTAACAATTAGGTCCATCAAAAGATTCAATGAAATGGTAAAATTTTGCGATGTTAATGCTGTTGAAATAATGATGTCTTCTGTGTCAGCTATTTTATTCGAAGATGTTCAAAAAACAGTTAAGGTCATTTATGAAAGTTTCAATCCGAAGAATCCTGAAACAGCTTTGGCGATTCGCAAATCATTTTCCGCAAAGTCTGATTGGGCTGAAGTAAGAGCCAGAAAGAAACTTATCGATAAGGAATACAAAGTTGCCATTCGTTCTGTGTATCATTCATATCGTATCATAAAATTCGCCGTTCAGATCGGAAAACATGGAAAAATAATAGATTGGACAGAAGCTAATGACTTATTTGATGAGTTAAAGGTCATTCCGTACGAACAATTTACAACAGAAATGTTTAAAGAAATACACAAAAAGTGGGTTAAGAGTGGTCTCTTGACTGAATTCAAAGGATTATTTCCAAAATAAATCAAATTTACCACATATTTTTTTTTATAAATAAATTGATATCTGTTTTTGTTTAGATTTATATTTTGATGTATAATGACTCATTAGTTTGTGTAAACCGTAACCGATTATTAACAATATTGCAGAAACAACAGGCCCTAATATGACAAGGATCGAAATAGAGAATTGAATATACAACAATATATTCAGTTCTGTATAATTCGATACATCATTAAAAATAGAATTAGTTTTTATTATAGATGCCAGCTGTAAAAGATAAAACGCTAAAACAAAAAAACCTATACATACATGATTTTGTTTTTTTTGACAATAAGTACCAAATATAATAACACAAAGACTAATAAATGTTATGATAGTTCCTAGTAGTCCGCATAAAAAATTAAGTTTATAAAGCTTCAAAGATATTTCATCCAAGGGTTCATCCTTTAATCGGGCTGAAATACTCAATTGAATGATATAAAAAATCATGCATATAGCACAAAATATAATAATAGAAATACTAAATATTTTTAATTTTTTTTTATCTTGGTGATTTTGACGACTTTGGTGATTTTGGTGATTTTGGTGATTTTCTAAATCATTATTCAATAGATATATTGTTGGTTCTTCCAAGTCTATATCTGAATTTAGACCGGAATCTGGTTGAGAATCAGAGTCAGAGTCCATTTCTTTATACACATCGATTGTAACATCAGAAGGTGGCCTTAGTCCAGGCTCTGGAATTAGTGGATCATATACTACTTGGTAATCTGACAATAATCCCTTTTGCATAATCAGATCTATACTGGGAATGACATCAATACGTATTTAATAGCATGATTCAAAACACTATGATATCAATTTTTATAAAATTTATCTCAGATATTTTATATTTTAATATAACATATATTAAAACATAATTCGACATGGTTGAACTAACAACACCATTGGTATATATAATCGCACTTGTACTAACAATGACAATATATAGAGTTATCGGACAATCTAGTTTAAAACAATTTGTAGGAAACCAACATTCCTATCATTATTTACTTATATCGTTTTTAGCTTATTATATAATTTCACTATTGTTGTCGTATATGTATAATTTTGAAAACGTAGGAATTGTAAATAATCTATGGGCTGCATTTTCAATTGTTGCATTTACCTCTTTGGGATACTTCATATGGAATGAAACTGTTACAATAAAAAATATTATTGGAATATTTATTATTTTGATTGGAATAGGATTATTATTATTCGATATTTATGTCAATCACGACCAATAATTATAATATTAAATATATTTATTAGCTAATATCAACACATTAAAATAAGTATAAATGAATTCAGAAAAGACTAAAAATAGTTTAATAATATTTATTCTTGTAATATTAGCAGTTATATTGAGTGCATCTGCTCAATTCTACGCAAGGAAATTTCATGATACAAAAAACATAACAGATTATATTATTTCAGGAGCATTTTTTTGTCTTTCGTTAATTATGTTTTTTTATGCCTACCAACAAGGAGATGTATATGCAATAAATAATTTATTTACTAGTATTTCTATCGTATTACTATACGCTGTCGGATATTATTTTTTCAATGAGGAAATAACACCTCTCGAAATTACTGCTGTAATTATAATCATCGGGGGAATATTTGTTACTTATTTGTAATAAATTAAATTTCAATATCATAATCCGGGACGTTATCATCTTCCGCATCAGAATCTATATTCGAATCAGTATCTGAATCCATATCTGAATCTACATCTACTTCGGTCTCATTTTCATCGGAATGTTTATCAGTTCCTAATAAACCGTTCAAAATACTTATTGCATCATTATTTACCACATTATCATAAGGTAATTTTTGTCTTTTACCCATTCCGTCGATAATTTCTCTATTAACATATTCATTTTTGAATTCATATATCGAAACATTTTTTTTATTAAGAAATTGTTCAGAGGGTCTGAAATTACTTTGAATAATTATCGGTATATTAAATGAAGTAAAATCGTTGTATTTATTTTCTAATCGATCAAGATCTGGATCATTCATAATACCGATATGAGCACCTGATGCTTCTATATGTATCTTTACAATATTCTTAACACAATGATGAGAAATATTAGTATAATTTAAAATTTTTTTAATTAATTCAATGAGTGCCGTTTTTCCATTTGAACCGTTTCCATAAAATATAATTATATGTCCATTACATTTTCCATCTTTAATGTCTCGTACTAATTGGACAATTTCAGGTGTTAACAAATCATATATAGGGTGCAGTTTATACATGTTTGATTATTTGATTATTTAATTATTTAAATATTTAATTATTAGATTTAATTGTTAATTGTTTACTATTCAATTTTATTGAAATTAATATTTAGGGTAAAAAAATCAAATAAATCAAATAAAGTTAATTTTTATACCAATTCTGTTTACAATTTTATTGAAATTAATATTTAGGGTAGAAAAATCAAATAAAGTTAATTTTTATACCAATTATGTTTACAATTTTATTGAAATTAATATTTAGGGTAAAAAAATCAAATAAATCAAATAAAGTTAATTTTTATAGCCTTTGATAATTTGAATACACTGGATTTACATCTATAAGGACATTTATCATATTGCATATAACAATCTAAGCACATTATATGACCACAACACATTTTAACCCATCTCTCGGCATCGATCGAAAGACAAATCATACAAGTATCTTGTTTTGTCAAAACACAAATTCCGCAAGTTTCATACAATTTATCAATATATTTATCTTTTGTTTCTGATTCAGGTAATGCAAGACATTCATCTAAATCTAAATGTGTGATTGATACATCAGCAACATGTTTATCACCGATGACAGTTATTTTGTAAAAATCACACAATGAACATAACCAATCGGCTATATCGAAATGTTTATTTTTGCACGATTTTATAAATGCTTCATGATCATTGGCAAATATATTTATCCGTTTAATTTCAGTCAATGAAATTGTATATAACCACTGCGCAATTTTAAAATGACCGTTTATACAACTCCATCGAAAAGAGTATTCATTAAAAATGTGTATATTTATGGGGGTATTTTCTTCTATACCAACTTTATATAACCACTTAGCGATTTCAAAATGACCCTTTTCACAACTCCATCTGAATGGATCCTCAGTACCTGCATGAATATTTATTCTCCTTTGAGTTTGATCAGTTGTGTGTAAGTTATATAGCCAAAGCGCGATGTTAATATAATTATTTGCACAACTTATCCTAAATAATATATCATTCTGTATATTCATATTTATGTATTCAGTTTCATTATAAATTTGTAATATTCTATTTAAATTTCCTAGTCGACAATTCTCAATAAGTTCATCATATATGTTCATCTATTTGAATTGTAACTTACTCTAATATAACATGATATATTTTTTTTATGACTGATGTACTTCACTGATTAGTCGATATATTATGACGATTTATGATTGCAATTTAAGTAGATATATTTTGCAAAATGACAGGGTCGTTTATAAAATTGAAAAAATGAAACAATGAGTAATAAATATTATTTAATTAGTATAAAATAAATAAATAAAATAAACGAATAAATGTCGATTAACTTGGCCTTAAAATTTACTGTTGTATGTGTCGCGATTTTAGCAGCGTATTTGTACATGACTGATTTTTCACAAGTACAAGATTTAACAGATTGTGTCAATATAAATACAGTTGAGCACATTGTATTTTCCAAACATATCAAAATAAATAATTCTACCACGATGAAATGTAGGAATGGGTGCAAACATGATGATTTTTTACAAAGTATCGGATGTCTTAATATGGGACAAAATATTAATTTTCCGAGTAATAGTTTTCCTTACTGGAAATGTACTGGAATAATGTATTCAGAACTCTATATGGAAAATGTGATCATTAGATGTGGAAGTTGTATGATGGGAGATAGATATGTTCATAAAAATACATGTTATATTCAATATGATATCGGTACAGATAGTAGTAAAAACGAAAATGGAATCTACGTATATGATGGAGATGCATTTGTAGTTACACCTAGTGAAGCATATTCTGCACAAGAAAATTTTCTTTCCGTTTTACTTGTTGCCGGAATGGGATTTTTTACTTTCTTTAGCATGGCATTCTTGAGAAATAGAAATATAGAACATCGTCCTTAAATAAATTAATTTTGTTTATCATAAATAATGTGCTGCGTCTTTTTACCAAACCAATTTAGTTGATCAATATTTGATTCGCAAATAACACCGAAGACAACATGGTTAAAAAACATTTCAATCTCAATAAGTTTCAAATCAAGAGGATTATTTGAAGTTATCGGATAATTATATACAAGACATTTATTTTTACATATTTCATTTATATCTGGATCATTTTCACCAATTACAAATACAATTGGTTTTGTTCTATTCATTACAATTTGTGCTTCCAAAGATTGGAAAACACCGTGAGCAAATTCTAAGTTATTAGTCATAATTGGATTTATATAACATCCCTCAATGAATTTATTTCTAATATTTGTTGTAAAATCTTTGAGATTGGACGGAAAAATTATTGTTACTGAATTATGTCTGCAAATCATTTTAACGAGATCTCTGAAGCACTCTGTATACACATATAAACCCATGTTTGATTGTATCTTATTGATTTGGTTGAAGAATTCATCATCATTATTGTCATTATTATTTTTATTGTCATTATTATTTTTATAGTTCGTATTATATATTTTATCAGCAACGTAATATGCCCCAATTGGTCCATTTATTCTGATCAGTGTATTATCGGGCACCTCCTCTGGGAATGTAATTATTACATTTGAATCATTTTCAAGTCGCTTCAGTGTTTCAATTCTTGTTGTATCTTTATGATTTTTTGTAATTGTTGTTATGACAATAAGATTTTTATAATTATAATGATTAAAACATATGTTTGCATTTGGAGATAATCCTTGACTGAATACAGTGCAGGGTATTTTAATATCACAAATTTTTATATCAACTAATGGAACAAATTTGAAATAATTTGGATTCAGAGAACATAAATATTTTGCATGGCCTTCTGATGAACCTATTCCAGTGACGTACATTGTCGTATTTGCGATAAATTTACTCATATTTACATCGACATTTTTACATAGTTCAAGATAATTTATAGTATTATTTATTCTTGCATGTATACTATTATGACCTTTATCATCGCTATTCGATGAACCAAGTGGGATCATACGTCTGATACCAATATCATGTGCTCTGAAATGTTCTTCTAGAACGCGCGGTGTGTCTCCATATAGAACATCAACACAAGATTGTGATGTATGATTTTTCAACAGCAGGAGCGCACCGTTGTAATCTCTGGCATCCGTTGTAATACCGAGGTCTGTTTTTGTGATACTCAGTTTGTCGAGAACAAAGCGGCCCAATCCGGAACCTTTTCCATCATTATAAAGAAGAATTATTAAACCTGCACCATTTTTAACGATTGCTTCAACAGAACTTTTATATCTGTTAGTATATTTTCTGTTGGTAAGAGGAAAACGATTAAAGATAGATTCTGAATGGATTCTAACTAGCGGTACTCTATTTTCGTCGTTACAATTGCCATATTCTAAAACAATATAATCATTTTTTGAAACAATATCATAATATACATTGACTTTGAACCAATAAGGTTTAGCTTTAAGAAATTTATACACGTCATACATATTTGTGTCCAATACTTTGATCATCATGTAATTATTACATTGGCAAAAAATAAAGTTTTTTAAATCTGCTTTGTCTATTTCACTCATCAATTCATCAAATTCATCAAAAGATAACAAAATCTGATCATTAACTGGTTTGATAGGAAGATAATATGAACTTACATGAACAAATCTCGTGGCAGATTTTAAATTGTATGGAATAAATGGTTCTATTTTTTCATGTGGTAACGAATATGTTTGGATTTTCTTTTTAGTTTGAACCAATAAATGACCGTAGTTCATTTTTGAATGTAGATAAGGTAAATTAAACGGATTTGGTTCAATTTCGATCGATTCAATGTCCTTAATTTTGAGTCCGAGTTCTTTGAAACATCTTATTTTATCTGGATTGTTTGTCAACAATATAAATTCTGAATTAATATTTAATAGAGTGCATATATCACGTACATTTCTATAATTTCTATAATCTGCTTCCATTCCTAACTGTTTGTATGCATCGAAGGTATTGAGTTGATCATTCGTATATTGAACTAACATACATGCACGCGATTTACCGACATAACCACACCCTCTACCCTCCTGTATTAGATAAAAAAGAATGCCGTTTTTATTTGAAATCGTTTTGATAGCACCCTCGAGTTGTTTAACACAATCACAATCCATACTCCTCATTGTTTCTGATGTCACACACGACGAATGCAGGCGCGTATATAAAACATCTGCAGTTAAGTCACCGTGTGCAAGAGCAATAATATATCCATTATTAATTAAATCTTGATATACATGTGCGGTAAAAGTTCCGTAAATTGTATCTAAATCAATCGATCCAATAAAAATAGTCGTTCCGAAGATTTTTTGACTATTTTGACCATTTTGACCATTTTGACCATTTTGATCCATTCTTTGATCTATATAAATATGTGTGTTAATAAATTAAATTCATTGTAATGTTTAAATATGTTTGTAATTTCAATATTTTTAATATTTTATTGAAATCATGTTTGGGTAATATCGTGTACACCGGATTCAACTGAACCATTTGTGGTAATTCGTATGAATTTGGCTTTTTTTTGTAATTCAGATATATTGAATGCTCCACTATAACTGAGACCACTTCTTATACCTCCGACTAATTGATTAAGTGAATCAACAAGGGGTCCTGAATACGGAACATATCCCTCCACTCCTTCTGAATGGAATTTAATTGGATCAATATCATCTATTTTTTGTTTTTGTCTCAATAGATTTGACATATTGGCCTCATAACTTGCCATTCCTCTAATGATTTTTACACGTTTACCATTTTTTAACAAAATTTTTCCCGGTGATTCATCAGAACCAGCAATCATTCTTCCTAACATGACACTATCAGCACCGCTTGATAAAGCCTTAACAATGTTACCGCTATTTCTATTTCCACCGTCAGAAATTAATGGGACATTAAAATTCTTACATACAGGACTTACCGACAAAAGAGCAGAAAGTTGGGGGACACCGTGACCACTTACAATTCGTGTTGTGCAAATACTTCCCGCACCAATCGAACATTTAATTGCATCCGCGCCAGCTTTAATTAAATCGTATGCACCCTCTGGAGTTGCAATATTTCCAGCTATAACATCAAGATCGGGATAAGAATTTTTAATGTCTTTTAATGTACTAATACAATGTTCAGAGTGTCCATGTGCTATATCTATTACAACAACGTCGACGCCTGCAGTTACAAGTGCTTTAACTCGGTCCATGTTGGAACTATCATCCTCTCTATTGATGCCAACAGCAGCCCCACATCGTAATCTACCAAATTTATCAATCGTTGCATTAAATTGAAGATCTTTAATACGTTCAATATCCTTGAGACATATTAATCCGTAGATGTTTCCACTGTTTGTTACAATAGGCAATTTTTGTATTTTATTATTAATCATTATTGAATAAGCATGATCGATATCTATTTCTTTAGCAACACCATCAACATCACAAGCTGACATAATTAATTCTGAAAGGGGTGTCATACAATTTTTAACAGATTCGGTATCTAACCTACCCTTAATATCTCTGTTAGTTATAATTCCCTGCAATTTGTTGCTACTCGCCACTAAAAATGATTTTGTTTGTTTTAATTTCATTTCTTTTTTTACTTCTGCGATAGTATAAAATTCAGATATGGTATACGGCTCTCTAATAATGTATGATATCGCTCTTTTAACTTGTTCAACCATTTTAACTTGTTCATCAATTGAACAATATCGATGAATTATTCCTATGCCACCATATAATGCCATTTGTATAGCCATTTTTCCTTCTGTCACTGTATCCATATTAGAACTCATCAACGGTATTTTAAGAATTATGTTACGAGTCAATCTAGTTCTCAAATCCACATCTTTTCTCGATTTTACCGTACTGTATTGAGGAATAAGCAAGACATCATCAAATGTTAATCCAGTTTGAATTTCCATGTATTAATAGTATTTCAATAGTTACTATTATATCAAAAATATTTATCATTATTTTATATTTCAATTTTATGTAAAAATTTTGATAATATTTTTAATTGTTACACTATTAGTAAATCATATATAATCAAATTCTCTTACATATATAAATGAATGTAGATACAAGTGAAATCAACGAGAGGAAGTCGGAACAGAGCGATAACACAGTGGAGAGTAAGGAAATCCCATATCCATTTTTATGTCCAATAACATGTGCAATAATGGATAATCCACATGCATGTTCTGATGGTACAGTTTATGAAAAGGAAGCAATTGACGAATGTTTAGAATTAAAGACAAAAAGTCCATTAACTGGAATAATAATAAAAAAAGAAACATATCCAGTTCTAATTCTGAAAGAGCAAATAGAAGAATATCTTAGCAGAAATCCAGATAAAAGGAAGGAAAAATATATATCGACGCCGAAAAAATATGTTGATGTATATGGTGACATAAATAAAATATTAAATTTTGATCGA
>Ga0206834_1007_pt1 | contig 66527 bp, 56 predicted proteins | sample Alteio_BWOrgCont_30_FD_152854 | JGI IMG/M metagenome (GOLD analysis project Ga0206834, IMG submission 152854) | Enriched cells from forest soil in Barre Woods Harvard Forest LTER site, Petersham, Massachusetts, United States -... | ecosystem: Environmental > Terrestrial > Soil > Temperate forest >...
TGGATGCAACAAGAAATGAACAAGCACCTCCAGAATCAATACCAGATTTAGATAATTTATTGAATACAATCATTGAATTTTTAGAATATATCGAAACTGATGAAATGCAAAAAATGGAGGAAACTGATAAAGCTGGTTTTGAAAAACATCTAGACGAAAAATTCAGTATTTTTACTTTGAGATATTATGGTATATTCAAAATGTTGTTAGAAAAAAAAGGTAGAGCTGAAAATGTTCATAAATTGATTAGTTTATTTAGTGAGTTGAATAAAGTAAAATCCGGCACAAAAAATATGGATACAGTGTATTCGGAATACACTGAAGGCTTGAATAACGAATATATTTACTCAAAATATGGTGGTAAAGAAAATTTTGAAAAAGCACTTAAAAATAAACAGGATAACACAAGCAACAAGAAAAAATTAAAGAAATAAATATTTTAACATTTATGTATATTTAGCAGTTGACATTATCTGTTGTACTTTATCGATAATTTTAGTTGTCGAACTTCTGACATAATCTAATATCAAGTTAAAGTTTTTGTCTTCGGGCATAAAAAGTCTTATCCAATATTTACTAGCGTCGATTTGCATTTGACGATGCATTTGATAGTTATCACCATAATAATTTTGATCATTTATAAACTGGACAATTTCATTAATACTTTTAAATTGTCTATTAGCAATAGTTTTATTCATATATATAAGATCAATCTTGAATTTATGTACAGGATCGTTAACATCTTCATTCTCTGACATTGGTATTTCCGGCCATAATTCAACTATATTTTCATTTTTATTTTCATGTAGTAATCCATGAATTTCAGTTAATTTTTTTATTATAGATTTATATTTTGCATCTGTCTCATTAAATTTAAAACCAACACAAACGACATATTTTTCAGAATTTGATGGACGACTCGTGAGTGGCTTCACAACATACATATTTGTGTACATCTGACTCAACAAATATAATAACTTCGAACTTGTTTCAGAAAATGTTTCAAAGAATTTACATACAAAATTACCTCCCTTATTTTGTATTTTCAATGCTGTGAGTATTTGTGCAAATATAAGTCTAAATGCTTCTTGTTCTTGTGTATTTTCATTTTCCCATTCGAAACCTCCGTCTGCAGTAATAAAATCAGCTCTTTCCCCAGCGGAATTTATTTGACCTCCGAACAACATAATTGTTTTAGGATTGGTTAGATCTCCGTTATCCTTATCTTCATATCCTCCCGCAACTTGTTTCGGATATGTTTTGTGTAAAATAAATCTCTTTGGTTTTTCTTTGTCATAATAATCAACGAAAGATTTTTCAAGTTCTGGTACGTGTCCCCCCTCGTCCTCAGGATGTAAAGTGATTGCATAATATTTATCATTTTTACTTTTATTTCCAGAATATTTATCTCTGAAGAACATTGTAGCCTGAATAAATGATCCAGGTCCCTCAGCAAGATGTGCAGACACAAAATTACTCTTTTTAATATCGATAACATCAAACATAAATAATATTTCCCATAGTTTATAAAATCCACGACTCAATATATTCGGAACACCTTTGTCTATGCCAAAAAATTTAACACTTTCATGTCCAATATCATCATCGTAATTATCAATATATCGCTCAAATTTATTAAGAACAAGATATACTTTCTTTTTGTCTCTGAATTGTTCTAATATTTCCATCTTATTTTTGCTTGCATGGATATAATGATGAAAACCGAGTGGAAACTGTGGATAATCGATATTCTTTGACATTTTAACTTGTGGATCTATATCATAAAATGATTCACTTTGTTTTGTTGTAAGATTTGCAACAAGAGGTATATAATCAAAATTTGATATTTTTGGTATCGCATCATTAGTTTCAGAACTATTTGTCGAATCGGTTGATGTTCCTGCTGATGTTCCGGTTGATGTTCCGGTTGATGTTCCGGTTGATGTTCCTGTTCCAGAAGGCAAAGAACTCACTGTCTCTGATTCTGTTGGTGTTGGTAATTTTTCTTGTTTCGCCTTGACTGCAATTTTCTTTGGAGGCATTATATATCAATAATTATTACTTAGTATTTATATTATATGTATATATTTAAATAGATTTCAATATTTTCAAAAATATGCTTAAGAATTATAAATCAAACGGATAAAATTGAAAAAACTTAAGAAAAAAACAAGAGAGATAAAATATATAAAAATATAAATATAGACTATTAATATAAGTAATAAAATGTCTGAGACATCCGAAACAGCACAATTTGAATCGATCATAGGTGCTGATTTATACGCACAAATAAAAAATCTATTCAATAAAATAACACCTCAAGGGGCTAATGGAACTAATAGTGAATTTGAATTCATGTTTTATAATTTCAACGGCGTCCTTATGAGTTATGAGAAGTTTTTATTAATAATGAAATACATCAGACAACGTAGCCAAAAACAGAACTTACCTCTTAAAGTAATTGATACGTTGGATATTGTCTATAATGAAAGAACACAAGATAAAAATCAGGGCGAAACTGTTCTAGATAAAGATGCAGAAATGGAACAAACTGATAATTCTATAAATTCTGATCAGAAATTAATTCCCGTTCTTGCTGAATTAACAGAAGGAACAATAAATAAATCGTTCAGAATTACGGTTGATGGAATGGCAAACATTAATAAATACATGAAAATGTTACATAGAAAACGTAATCATGTAATATTGAGTGTATTAGCGTCTATGATAAATGACGGATCAAAAGAACTTGAGGGAATGATAAAAACGAAAGATTCGGAAAATATTGTTGATGTTAATGATTTGAATATGCGTATTAGACTGTCTGAAGAAAAAACTATGACAAAAAATGATTTGAAAGAATTAATTAATATCAATCGTGATAATATATTAAATATAAGTTTCAGATTAAAACAACGTGTCACACTTTACGTAGTTGGAGATGAGAATTCCGAATCGTTCGTTAAGATAGATTTAACCATAACAAACACAACAAAAAATATTAATAAAATCGAGACATCGATACCAAGATACGAATTAGAAATTGAATGTGGAATGAATAAGACTAAAAATAAAAAAGATATTGAGTTATTCAATAAAATGATTTATGAAAGTATGATATTACTAAGAATATTACAACAAAGTAATCATATAATTACTACATCAACCACCGACAAAATAATTTCAGAATATGCTAGAGTATTATCATTAACTAAGGAAAATTTAACATCATTAGATGCTAGACAGTCTTTTTCATTAGAAATACAACATTTGACAGAAATATTACCCAATAAATATGCAGTTACAGATAAGGCTGATGGTGATCGACATGTATTAATTATCATTGATAATCATGCATATTTCATCTCAACAAATTTGGTAGTAAAAGATACGGGTATTGATGTTCCAGCCAATATGTCTCAATATAACGATACAATATTGGACGGAGAACTAATATTTTTACCAAAAAAGAATAGACATATATTTCTTATATTTGACTGTTTATTTAGCGGAAAAACTGATGTTAGGAAAATGATTAAAATAATGGATCGTTTAGATTTTGCGGATAAAATTATTACGGATTGTTTCGTATTGAAGAAACAAAAGAACTATGAATTTGTTGACTACACACCAAATAAAAAAGAATTTGATTTGAATGATATTGTAAAATTTCATGAGGAACAAATTGGCATTTATATGAAAGCTCTCAATGAAGCCGTTGATATAGAAAAACAATATCCTTTAATCAGAAGAAAATATTTTATTGATGCTCTAGGTGCCAAATCTTGGGAAATATTTGCATATGCAACAATGATGTATCAACAATACACTGAAAATAAAACAGTAAATTGTCCGTATCTATTGGATGGATTAGTGTTCCAACCACTCGAACAAGAATACATAACAAGTGTACGTGATAGTAAATATCTTGAATACAAATGGAAACCACCTCAAAAAAATTCAGTGGATTTTTTCATTCAATTTGAAAAAGATAAAGATTCAAATAAAATATTAACTGTCTATGATAATTCTGTTGATGAATATGTTAAAAACAAACCGTACAGAATATGCAATTTGTATGTTGGTCAAAAAGATAAAATGGGAAAAGGAGAACAACCGACACTATTCAGAAAAGATGAAGAACTATATCTTGCGTATTTATTTTTAGACAATGGAAATGTAAGAGATTTGGAAGGAAATATTCTTCAAGACAATACGGTTGTTGAATTTTATTACAATAATGATCCGACTGTAGATGAAAAATTTAGATGGGTTGCTATAAGAACTCGTAATGATAAAACAGAGTCTGTTAGAAGATATAGAAGAAAATACGGAAATTATATTGATGTAGCAAATAAAGTATGGAGAAGTATCATTAACCCCATTGTTGTAGCAGATTTCGAGGAATTATCAAAAGGAGATCTTGCATATGAAAAGAAGATGACGAACTTGAGATCTAAAATTAGTCACGAATTGATCGTTTCAGCAGCAAAAGAAAATGCTTATTATCAATTGAAAACAAATTTAGCCAAGCCTATGAGACAATTTCACAATTGGATTAAATCGATCATAATATACACTTATTGTCATCCAATGTACGAACATGAAAAATCGTTATCCATTTTAGATATTGCATGTGGTCGTGGTGGTGATCTTATGAAATTCTACTATGCTAAATGCGCATTCTACGTAGGTCTGGATGTTGATAAAGAAGGTCTAGTTTCTGCTGTGGATGGTGCTGAAAGTCGTTATGCGCAAATGAGAAAAACACATCCAAATTTCCCCGAAATGAGTTTTATTCAAGCAGATGCAGGAGCTCTATTGACATATGAAGACCAAAATAGAGTTTTTGGGGGAATGAGTGCAAATAATCAAAAATTGTTGACTAAATTTTTTTCATCAGAACAAGATAAAAAAGTTAAATTCGATAGAATAAATTGTCAATTTGCTATGCATTATTTCCTTAAAAATGATGAAACATGGAAAAATTTCAAAGCAAACTTAAATAATCATCTGAAAAATGGAGGGTATTTTTTGATAACAGTTTTTGATGCTGAACGTATTGTTGAACTGCTCAAAGGCACTGATACATATACTATAAATTACACTAATCAAAAAGGTGACAAAAAAATATTATTTGAACTCAAAAGATATCAAGAGTTTACAGAAAGACCTTTTAAGGCTGGAAATGCATTAGATTTACACGCTTCATGGATGTTCAGAGAAGGACAATATGCTACAGAATACTTAGTCGATAAAGATTATATTGTAAAAGATTTAGATAAAGATTGTGATTTAGAACTTGTATCTACCGATTTATTTGACAACCAATATGAAATACACAAAGAATATTTTATGAATTATGTCAAGTATGAAGAAAATCCGGAAACACGTCAATTCTTGCAAAAAGTTGCTGGCTTCTATGAACATAATGAAATAAATGGAGGATGTTTTAAATACACTCGACTGGAAAGATATTATGTATTTAGAAAACGTGATCATGTAATTAAAACACATACATCTAAATCAGAAAAAGCTAAACCTAAACAATCTCGTACAACGATTAAAGAAACAAAAACAACAAAGAAGAAAACTACAACCAAAACTAAAAAGACACAAAAAGGAGGTACTATACCATTGAAAGAATTAATCACAAAGGACAATAGTACAATACCTAAAATTGAATCAAAAGATTACACATACTATGAATCTTTGCTCCACGTATTAAGAACACACGATTTAATACCCCAAAGTGTTAAAATAGAAGAATTCATGGAAGATTTCGGATTGAATGAACCTGATGACAAGTTAGATAATGAAAAAATAGAAAAAATTAATAAAAATATTGTTATTGAACACGAAATTTCTGATGGTTTGAATAGTATCGATGTTGCAAGGAAAGAAATGAAATTATCAGGATTGCGTACCATATTATTAGAACAGGATTGTAATGGAATGTACGACGTGGATTTACTAAATGATTCACAAAATAAATTATGTAAAACAGTTGTTATGGTAAGAGAGGGTAATAAATATACACCGATTTATCGAAAAAATAAATCTGCTCAAACTGGACAAAAAGAAGTAAAAGGTTTATTCGAAGACGATGATGATGACGATGAGTTCATTAAATCATTAAGAAATAATTAAAATAACTACTGACATAAAATTGATTTTAAACTATATACGATCATTGTTGATTTATTGATTTATTTATTTATTAAAATACCAAATATAAATCAATAATGGATATTTACAAATTACTGAACGGATATCATTCATGCCTTGATAAAATTCCACCACAAAAAATATTAAAGGAAGTATTAAAAGGTTCCACAAATAATTCATTTTTAATAAAATATATAAAAGGATATTTTGACCAACTATTCGATAACAAACAAAAGAATGTTATAAATGAAAGTATATTCAGCTTAGTTTTTTCTGATATGTCTCATACAAATTGTTATAAGATATTATCCATATTTACAAACGTAGACAACATAGATATCAATAATATATCTTTTATCAAAAAAATATATTTACACATAGTTAGCGAACGAACTGATTCATTTTCTCAGGTAACTTATCTACAAATGAAGGTGTCAAGAAAATTATACAATAAAAATGAGAAATTATTAGATTTTGAAACAGAGTGTTTTAATAATGCTAAAAGTAATAATAAAAACTCGACAGATTCACAAAAAATATTATTACAATTTGAAGAAATTTTAAAAGATCATATAATAGACTTACATGAAGATTTACTATTATATATACATATATCAGAATATATTATTAAATTGTTCCAAAAATATAATCGTCGATTAACAGTAAATATGTTAGATTGTGTATTACTATGTAATTATTATGATGATATACAGTATTTGTGTATTATCAGTGAATTAGAAAACTATGTAAATACTGATATAATAGCGGCAACTATTTTAAATAGAAAACCAATATATCTAACCATGATAAAAAAGCCATATAATATAACAATTAATGATTTTATAAAATATATAGACAGCAATGATACTCAATATAACAATTATAATCACGGACATCAAACTTTCATGAAATCACTGCATATACTCAAAAATATATTGCGTCATATTGATCACGATGAATTAGTTACAAACAATGACAAAATATCACATATCTTATTTAAGTATGATGAAATATACAATGAATATAATTACTTATTTAATGAATCAGTTATTTCACAAGAATTTTTGTACAAAGTATGTAGAATGTGTCCATCATCAATGTCATTGATAAAACTGCTATCATACAAACTATTACCTGATCGCAAATGTTTTGAATTAATTTGTGAAAGTATAAAACGCACAGACTTATTTTCAAATCTTGAATACGAAGGACCAGACGAAATACAATTATATTTAAACGATGTCATCAAAATATTTTTTACACATGGATTTGTAATTGATTCAGAATGTATCGCGTACGCTTTAAAACGTAATCTTGTAATAAGCGACTTAGAAGATTATGATATAAAATATGATGAAACATTATTTAAACTATGTGAACAGTTAAATGTATTCCCAGACGAATATAAAGATAAAAAAGATAAGAAGTTAGTAAAATTGTCTGAAATGTTTGCAAAAAACAAGATTGATAAAATTAATACATATATGAAAAAATTCAATGTAACTCCCGATACAGTCTGTTTTAAAAATGCATTCAAAAACCCCAATTTAACCGCCAAACATATCATCGATTTAGGTTACAATCCTAGCATGAAAGACATAGTTAATATCGATAACAATGATCTTAGACGACAAATATATGAACATTTTTTCGGGAAAGGTATGAAGACATTGAGTCTAGATTAAAACAATAATAACATAGATAATGTTTAATATTTAATAAAATTGATTTTTTAATTTATAATGAAAATAACTTTAATAATGACTACAATTAATTATTATTAACTACTATAATGAAAACATTTAACATTATTTGCGCTGCTGATGAAAAGTTTGGTATTGGAATCAAAAATGATACAAAAAACAAAGGCATACCATGGGATTTACCGATAGATATGAAATATTTTCGTAAAATAACAGGATACTCTGAATCAGTAACTGGAATAAATGTTGTTATCATGGGAAGAACTACAGCTGATTTAATTGGAAAACCATTACCAAACAGATATAATATACGGTTATCTCGAAAATTGGAGTCAATAAAATCAAAAGAAGATTTTACAAAAACCGATTACGATAAAGAATTTATAAATTGTTCATCTTTAAATAATGCAATGAATCTTGTTAATAATGTACTAACTGATGTTGAAAACATATTTATTATTGGTGGTGGTGAATTATATAAAGAAGCAATAGAATCGCCAAATTTAAAATATGTATATCTTACTTATATTAAACATGACTACAATTGTGATATTTTCTTTCCGAATATTTTTGACAAAAATATGCATGATTTTAAAGTTCTATCAAGAAAACTGGTATACGATAATAATATACTGTGCGAATTCACTAAATTAGAACGAAAACCTCATGAAGAATATCAATACCTAAACCTATTAGACAAAATCATTTCTGTCGGACACAGAAGACAAACAAGAAATGCTATTACATACAGTTTATTTGGTGAGAAGATGGAATTTGATCTGAGCTCGTTTCCTCTTTTGACAACAAAAAAAGTTTTCATGAGAGGAATTTTTGAAGAGCTTAAATTCTTTTTAATGGGTAAAACAGATAGTAAAATTTTAGAGGAAAAAGGAGTCAATATATGGAAAGATAATACCTCCCGAGAATTTTTGGACAAAACGGGATTAAACCATTATAGAGAAGGAGATATGGGAAGTATGTATTTTTATAATGTATTCCATTTCGGGAACAAATATGAAGGATGTGACAAGGATTATACAGGAATGGGTTATAACCAGTGGGCATATGTAATGAATTTATTGAAAACTGATCCATATTCTCGTCGTAGTATTTTTACAACATATAATCCTAGTACTGCACATGAGGGCGTTTTGTATCCATGCCATGGTCTTTTATGCCAATTCTATGTGGAAGAAGGACACAAACTTACATGCAGTATGACGATGAGAAGTAATGATTTTATTTGTGGGAATCCATTTAACGTTGCATCATATTCATTGATGGTTTATATAATGTGCGAATTAATAAATAATGATGAAGCTTATGCAGGACCAAAATTTATTCCGGGAAGATTTATTATTTTTATGAATGATGTACATGTATATGAAGATAATATAGAACAAGCCAAAGAACAATTGCAACGAAATCCATTCCCATTTCCTAAACTTCAATTTAAAAAGAAATTCACAAGAATTGAAGAACTGGAATGGAATGATATTGAATTAGTTAACTACAAGTGTCATGATGCCATTAAGGCAAAAATGATTGCATAATTTATTTGTTTATTAATTTTTATATAAAATATTGAAAAAAATATAATTAGTGTATAAACTACTTAAAAATAGATAAATACTATCAGATATTAAATAATGACAGATACTTTGTCTTGCTCGGATCAATCTAGATCTACACCGAATTTTACAAACATAAATTTTAAAGGAGCAAATGAAAATCAAGAGGGATACATTTATTCTATTGATACATTTGTCAAATATAGAGAAGCGAATAAAGGATCACATGAAACCTTCGAAAAATATTATGTTGATTCATTAAATAATTTTAAGTTTAAAAGATCAGATTTTTTAGATAGACAGGATATTAAAATGAAATTAAATTATATTTTAACAAAAAGAAATGTATCGAACGAGGACGAAGAATTATATAAATGTTTGATGAAAACACTGAATAAGGTAAATAATAATATGCTACCCAAAAATAATTCTAACAATGAGGAAGGTAAATCAAAAGAAAATAGTTTACAAGCGACAATTGATGTATTGACAAATATTAAATATACCAAAGTTGAACACTTCCAGAAATTAGCTGAACTGATGGTCGAAAAGGCATTAGCTGAACCAACATTTTGTTCATTATATGCTGTATTATGTTTTGAATTATCACGATATTATATTGAAGATGGTAATTCAAAAAAAATATATTTCAGACATATTTTACTGAATATATGTCAGACAACTTTCGAAAGTTTTTTAAATAATTGTGAAAATATTGATAGAACAAAATTAATTGGATTGATGAAATTTTTGGGCGAATTATATACGAGAGGTTTACTTCCAGCAGTTATAATAAAAGGATGTTTCGATCGCATGGGATTAATAATCGAGAAAGTTCAAAATACATCAGAAGGAATATCCGAATTAGTTGTAACAACTTATAAATCATTATACGATGAATCAAAAAAGATTAACTCACCGGTTGCATCCCATATAAAAAATAAATTGAATGCATTTATAGACAACGGAAAGTTACCATTGAAAAGTAAATTCGCTTTACAAAATGCACTAGAACATATTGATGAAATAGAAAAACGTAACTAAAAATTATTAAAATCAAATAATAATTTTATTTAATTTATTACAACATTTATTTTTAAAGTTTATTTCAAATAAATTAAAATTTTCTTAATTTTGTAGAGGATTATAATTGAAACTTACTTCAGCGTAATTGTGAGCAAGACCGTGAAGACTGGCAGCGATGGCAAGAACAAGTAATATCATAATTATTTGATATCTGTCGAGTGGTTCTCTATCCATAGTACAAAGGCAGTAAATGATGTAGATAATAGCAATGAGGATTATTAATCCGGCGAAACATAAACCAAGTATAGATGGTCTCATCTTATATATATATTTTATATCATAAATTTTATTTTTCTATATTAAAAAATAAAATAAATCAAAAAAATACAAAATACATATAATACACAAAATTATCAAACTGATTTAATTGAAAATATTAATTGTGTTTAATTTAATATTTTAACTATAAAAAATATATTTTTATATTATTATATATATATAATATTCAAATGGCAGAATTAGAAGATGTTGAAATGGAAGGACATTTGACCTGTTTCGGTTTAGTAAAATGTTTCTGTTGTCTCGAAGAAAAATTTGGTAAGGTTGTTTTGTGTGCAAGTTATGGTCACGTTGATAAACTCAATAAATACGTTGAGTGTCTTCATAAATTACATGAAAAAATACAAATGTTTACACAAGAAGTTGACAAATTAGGCAGTGAATTAGAGAAAAAAGAAATCAGAATTCTTTTGGATAAAGTACACCATCTAAAATCTATTGCCAAAAACATAGTCGAGAATCCAGCTGTTTTGACACCAAAACAACATGCACAACATGTCGCCCAAGCTGGTGGTAAACGTAGAGTATCTAAAAAAGGATCCAAAAAGGGATCTAAAAAAGGATCTAAAAAAGGATCTAAAAAAGGATCAAAAAAATAAATTAGTTGACTAACTTTAAAAATTGAAGTTTTTGTTGGAAACTATAATTTGTTCATTTATTCTTAAATTCATAAATTAAAAATTGAATTTGTATTATTTATTATACCTTTATTTTACGATAAAATAAAGATAACATATTATATTGAGAACTGTACAAACATGAGTGAAACATCGAGAAATGTTTACAAAATTAATGAAATAAATGAGTCATTGATCGGTTCAGACATTGAAATCCATGGAAGAGTACATAATATTCGTGCTTTACCAAGGGTATGTTTTATTATTTTACGAGATCAAATCCATTCGATACAGTGCGTAATCTCTAAACCAAAACAAAAAAAAGAAATACAAATAGATACTACAATTCAACCTGATCCTGAAATAGAATTATTTGATAAATGTACTGGATTGAAGACGGAAGCATATATAAAAATTGGAGGTGTAATAATACAATTGCCAGACAATGTAAAACAAGTCAACTTTACATCACATAAAAACTTCGAATTTAAAATAACGTCGATCGAACTTATTTCGGATACAGTTCTCGAGTTACCATTCGCATTAGAAGATGTTAACCATTTGTATGATTCGACAGCGGACGGACATACAGAGACTTCAGATAAAGATGAAGCAGAATCCAGAAGAAATAAAGTCCTTTTACACACCAGATTGAATAACAGAGCATTTGACTTAAGAGCACCATTCAATAATTGTATTTTTAAAGTGCAATCAGGTGTCTGCGAATTTTTCAGAAATTATCTGACACAAGAAGGATTTATGGAAATACACAGTCCTAAAATAATTGGAACGCCTTCGGAAGGCGGTGCTGCTGTGTTTAAGGTTAATTATTTTGGAACAGATGTATTTTTAGCTCAATCACCGCAATTATATAAGCAAATGTGTATTAACGCCGATTTCAATAGAGTATTTGAAATCGGGCCTGTTTTCCGGGCTGAAAATTGCGCATCCCATCGTCATCTTTGTGAATTTGTTGGTTTAGATATTGAAATGGCTCTATCCCCAAACAATGGAACAGGAGTAGACTATCATGAAATAATTAGAACATTTTGGGGAATGTTAGTACATGTGTTCGAAAATATAAATATAAAATATCAAAAGGACATTGATTACATTAAATCTCTCCATAAATTGGAGGACCTCAAATACAGTCAAGAACCATTTATTTTGAACTTTAAGGATGGTGTAACATTATTACAAAATGCAGGATTTGAACAGTCCTTTTTGGATGATTTGTCAACACAAAATGAAAAGGAATTAGGGAGATTAGTAAAAGAACAATTTGGTTACGATTTATTTGTTTTGGATAAATATCCCCTTTGCGTGAGACCTTTTTATACGATGCCTACTAATGATGGCATTTATAGTCATTCATTCGATGTCATAATGAGAGGACAAGAAATATCATCAGGTGCACAAAGAATAAATAATTACACTCAACTTGTTGATCGACTAAAAGAATTAAAATTAGATCCCCAATACTTGTATCACTATCTTGAATCGTTTAAATATGGATCGAGACCTCACGGCGGATGCGGATTTGGTCTTGAAAGAATTGTGATGTTATTCCTGGATTTAGAAAACGTTCGAGAAACATCATTATTCCCACGCGATCCAACAAGAGTTGTTCCGTAATATTACATCATTATATTCATCATATTTTTATTTATAATTGAATCCAACTGTCTAATCGCACTTTTTTCTTTAATATCAACATTCCATTTATTATGCCAATGATAACAAAAAGCACCAGGAAAAAAATTTTCAAATGTGCATTCTTTTTCTGTATTTTCAAAAAAATCATTAAATTTTAAATTATATGGGTTATTAATCCAGGCTCCATCAAACCAACTACATGGCATTATTAACATGTCCAACTCCAAATCAAAAGTTAATTTTGCCTGTTGAAATCCCCAACCTTTGTCCCTCTCTATAATAAATTCCATATTTTTTTTAAATTTTTCATTTTTTGGAATAAGAGAAATGTATATTGCATTATTGGGATAATTTTGTTTTTCCCATCGATATAACATTATTTCGTTTTCAAAATTATTAAATAAGGGATCAAAACTACGTAAAAATAATACATCTAAATCAAACCAACATCCACCATATTTATACAACAATAAACTCCTAATAATATTTGAGTAAGATGGTAATTTATTTTTATGATATTTTATATCATGGTTATACATAAATGTATCAAGTCTCTCTGTTTTCCAATCGAATTTTTTTATTTCAGCATATTTTATTATTTCTTCATTGAATTTATTTGGATTATTATCTTCTAACCATAAAATAATTTGTCTTTTCTCTTTTTTATCTACATTAAAATAATAACACGATCTTATAGAAATTAAATGTTTTTCATTTAGTTCACCATTCCAGTAACAATGAAATATGACGTCATTATGATAGTCACCCGTTAATTTAGTGGCTTCATTAATTGTTGTATCATAATTTGCGTCATTTATTAATAATTTCATATTAATAATATATTATATTTAAATTTTAATCTAAAATACTAATAATATTAAAAATAATTATTTTAACATATAAATTATAGTCGATAAATGAACGAACATACTAAATACTTAAAATATAAAAATAAATATTTGCAGATTAAAAAACAAACAGGTGGGACTATTCCAAATGTACAAACAATTATTAAATCGAACAGATTTAATAATCGCATCGCTGTTATATTTGGAGGAACTACAGGAATTGGCCTCGAAACTGCTATAGAATTTGTAAAAGAAAATATTTCCAAAGTAATAGTTTGCGGAAGAACTCTAGAAAAATGGGAATCATCAAAAGAAAAAATAAGTAAAGAACTAAATACATTGGCTGACAGAATTGAATATAAACAATGTGATGTCCGTGTATATGATCAAGTCGATACAGTCATTAAATATATATTCGAAACGTACGGACACTTGGATATATGTTTTAATAATGCAGGCGTTCAACCTACATCGGGAGGAGATATAACTCAAGAAACGTTTGAATCATCCATTGAAAATGACGGATCGATTATTTTTAAAATTCCTGGAAAAATACAATCTTGTTCGTATGGTCATACACCGACAAGTAGTCACTGTGAAAATCCAATCGCAACATCCATCATTGGTATATTTAATTGTTTGAAAGCAGAACTAACATATATTTATCGATCACAATCGAAAGATTTACCAGTTTCCATCATAAATACATCCAGTAGAAATGGTATTTTACCGAGTAAGGATAGACCCTTATATGCAGGCAGTAAAGCATTCATAATTTCTATAACTAAAACTGTTGCATCCCAAGCATCTCAAAAAAGTTTAGAGCAAGAGAGAACATGGCCGATAAGAATAAATGCTATCGCACCGGGACCAATATTAACACCATTAGAAATACCAATATATATGCCCAATACAAATCCGTTCAAACAATTAACAACAGAAGAATTTACTGAATTCAATATTAAAGGTTCGGGTGGTGTTCCAATGGGAAGAACTGGTTTACCGTGGGAAATTTCGACTGTTGTATCTTTTTTGGCAGATGAAAAAACTAGTAGTTATATAACTGGGACAACAATTGAGGTTGATGGTGGTTATTGTTCCAGTCCATTATTCCAAAAATCTGTTAGTAATCCAAAACCTCCAACAAATCACTAAAATTTTAATAATTTGTTTATAAATTAAAATTTGAATAATTTGTGTATAAATAAAAAATTGATTAATTAAATCATGAAGTCATTGATTATTGATTAAAAAAATGACATACATAAATAATTCAATATATTATTTTTATTAAAACGATGTGGACAAAAGAAAATGTTAAACGAACATTTACAGAATATTTCGAAAAAGAGAAACACATTCTTGTTCGTCAATCATCACTTATACCACCAAATAATGATACATCTATTTTATTTACCAATTCAGGTATGAATCAATTTAAACCAATATTTATTGGAACAGAGAGTCCCGATAAATTAGGAAGTAATTTTGTGTGTAACATCCAACGATGTATCAGAGCAGGAGGAAAACACAACGATTTTGATCAAGTTGGTAAAGACACATATCACCATTCAATGTTTGAAATGATGGGTAATTGGAATTTTAACTGTGATGGAAATAATACTAAATTTAAACAAGATGCTATTAAACATGCTTGGCATTTATTAGTTGATATATTTGGACTAGATCCTAATAGAATTTACGTGACATATTTTTCTGGATTCAATGGATCACAAGTTCTCGATGCAGATACTGAAACAAAAAATATATGGAAACAATATCTCAGTGATAACAGAATTTTACCATTTGAAAAAGAAAATTTTTGGGAAATGGCCGAAGTAGGACCATGTGGTTCTTGTACCGAGATACATTACGATCTCATAGGAAATAGAGATACAGCTGATTTGGTTAATAAAGATGATCCTACCGTGATAGAATTATGGAATTTAGTTTTTATGGAATACGAAAGGAAAATAGATGGTTCCTTTGTCAATTTGAAATACAAACACGTAGATACAGGGATGGGTTTTGAAAGATTAGTTTGTGTTCTGCAGGGTAAGACTTCAAATTATGATACAGATATATTCAAAGAAATATTTGATAAAATATATATCATTACAAATACGCCGTTGAATGATGAAACAATGACCGCATATCGTGTTATCAGTGATCATATTCGCAGCATTATTTTTTCATTGAATGATGATATAACACCGAGTTCTAAGGGACGTGGAGCAATTATCCACAAACTATTTGAAAGAGCGTTTCATTATGCATGTTTATATCTCAATGCAAGACCGACATTTATGACAGAATTAACGGAAGAATTAAAAAATTATTTCATTAATGAGGAGTCATCAATTGCGTCCAAATGGAATTTAATTACATATATTATCGCTGAAGAAGAATTTAAAATAGGAAAAACGATGATAAAATCTGTATCATCATTCAAAACAATTATTGAACGAGGAGATAAAACAATCAATGATGATGATGTTGTTTTACTAAAAGGCAGAGATATTAATATGATGACAATCATTCAATTCGCTAAAGACAATGAATACAAAATAATGTGTGAGATAGAACAAATATTTGAAGGAACAGAACTTCTTAAAACAAAAAAACAGGCAAAAGCTGAACGACGTAAGGAACGCAGAGAACAAAATGATCAACAAGTGGATGATACGAACTAATTTTTATATTAAATTATTCAATCATATATTCGTCATTCAACCTCAGTAATTTTCTGGTTTCTTCGGGTATTTTTCTATTATTGTATAAGATTAATTTAATTTCTTTTTTTGTTTGTTCTATTATTTTATCATCATCCTTTCTACTTAAAAAATTTCCAAATCGTTTAAGAGTTGATTCATCAAGTTTACCTTGTAATTCCTCAAATTTTTCAACCAAGTAATCACTTTTATCGTCATATAAGTCTTGAAGACAATTTTCTCTATTCATTAATTTCCAATCGATACCATCATACATCATTATATATGAATCTTTAATATTACTAATATATATATTATGATTTTCTGGTCTGTTTTTATCGAAATGAATTATTTGGGTAAGATTTTCAATAGATTTGAATCCCTTATTTAGTATTTTTTTCATTTGATCGTTTGTAATGAACGAAAGATCCTCTTTTCCATGTCCGATTAGATTAATATGTAAATTATTATTTGTTATATTATTCAATTGATTATTCGAATTTATATTTTGTTTGTCAATATTATTTATTATTCCATTATTAATTGAATTATTAATTACTTTACTTTTTGCTATTTCTTTTCTTAATTTTAAATTTTCATTCATTAATTCATTTATTTTTTTATTAGTTTCATCCATTTGTTTTTTATTATTTTCTTCTAGTTCCTTCATTTGTTTTAACAACAATTGATATATCTCTTCCTTTTTATTTGTATCTTCTTTTTTAATCTTACATCTATTATTTAAATGTCTAGCAAGCGAATTTTTTAATGTAAATATCTGATTACAATAATTACATTGTATCGGCTCCACTCGGTGCACAATCTTATTATCACAAAATATTATATTATTTTTTATTTGAACCGATTCGGCTAAATCTTGGCTATCTTTTGGCTCGGATTGGCTTATTGAATTACATTGATATTTTCTATTAATGTGAACATCATAATTATGCTTTTTATTAAATGATTTGTGACAACGATCACATTTATATTCAACCATTATTGTGTTTATATTATTATATACGTATATAATATTTATTTAAATAGTATTATTTTATAGCGTATTCATAGCGCTATAGCACATTTATAGCGCTATAAAAATAGCTATTTCGTTGGGTAATAACATTTCGGAAAAATATACAGAGGGAGGGGGGAGAAAATAAAAAAAATAAAAATTTTATAAAAAAATTTATCAAGAAAATCTGTACTTTAAATACACAATAACATTATTGTAAATATAATATTTATATAATATTTATGATTATGTATATGACGACAAGTAAAAAAAATACATTAAAAAATAGATGTTTTTGCGTCATCTGATCAAATTTAATTTATGAGATTCCGAACTGTTAAAATAAAAAATTGATAAATATTTAGATGATATTAATCAACTATTAGACGTGAAATGATGTATCATAGAGCACGTATTATGTATAATTTATATAAATATATTGACAGACGTACATATTTATGTAGTTTAATACATTCTATAATTTTCTTTGTTAGGATTGTTTTATATAGGACAATATATAAAATCGCATCGAATTTAAATACAGAAAGTGATTTATCGCAATTTTATACTGAAATAATTAAATATTTTTTAGGTCTTTTACTGATCGAATTTATACATTTAGGAACATACTACTACACCAAAAAATTAATAAATAAAACAATTTCTAACTTGTTTTCTAATGCGATGTCAAACATGTTGAGATATAACTTGACTGATTTGCAAATTTATGATAAAAATAAACTTATTTCATTACATGATTTATACTATATTTTTGAATCTGTCTATGAGAAAATGATATTGAACTTGCCGAGATACATTATATACTTATGTTACTACATATACGGGATTTATGAATTTTCATTCAAAACTGTCGCGACGATGATAGTAATCAGTTTTGTTTCTACAATTATAATGCACAAAATATCAGAAATAAAGGAGCAAAATTATACAAAATTTTATCTACATGATACATCAATGAAACAAGAACATATCGAGAGATTAAACAACATCAAACATATTAAAACATCGCAAACTGAATGTTTTGAACAAAATGAGATTACTGATTCATATAAACAAAGAGAGATAACAAAAAATTATGATATGAAATTGACGAATGCAATGACTCTCATACCTGATATGACCGGTAATTTTATGACGTGTATGATATATATATTGGGTGCAGAAAGTGTTTCATCATTAATGATAAAACCTATTGATTTAATATTTTTGGGTACTAACTCGAATAATTTCATATATTATACAATTAATCTAAAAAATATATGGGATGACTACAAAAAACATCATCATCAAATGAAGATAATATTCGATTTAAACAATGAAAAAAATAAGATTGAATCAACATCAATGACATCAATGACATCAATGAACGAGAATAACTTGAAGGAAATACAAAAATTAAAAATAATATACGAAAATAATATTGTTCCTGCGAATGGGCATGAATTCATTGTTGAGAGACATAAAATAACATCGATCATTGGTAAAAATGGATCAGGAAAAACATCACTTGTATATTCCTTATTAGGAATGAACGATTTAAAATGTTGGAACCTTGAATATAAAGGGATTGATTCGGATGAATGGATTAAAATGAATTGTCTCAAAACACGTGAAAATGTTAGTATGATATATCAAGATTCTCAATTATTTGATAAATCTGTGATGTATAATATATTATATGGCACGAAATCGAATGAAAATGATGTGATAAAATTGAGTGAAAAAATGGGTATAAGGGATTGGGTTATTACGAATTCCGGAAGAAAAATAGGGATGAGTGGTGAGTCGATAAGTGGAGGAGAAAAAAAGAAAATACAATTGTTAAATGCTCTATTACAAGATAAAGACATATATATATTTGATGAACCCACAAATAATTTGGACGATGTAACAAAAAAATGGTATATAACACAAATAAAAGAAATGGCAAAGCAAGGTAAAATAATAATTGTTATAACACATGATGAAATATTAATAAAACAAACAGATTTAATAATTGAACTCAATAAAATAAGAGACCAAAATTAAACTATTTGACCGGAAAAATACATTTCATTTTTATTGTCACATTTTAATAAACATTTATCATTATTTCTGATATGTATTAAATTATTTTTACTTTGCGAATTATTTTTATTACTATATTTTGAGAATCGAAGCGATAGACAATATGTGTTTTCGTTTTTGTCTTCAGGAACATAAATCTTTGATACAATTAATACAGGTTCGATAACATTGCCAACGAATAACATATATTGATGACCAATACGCAATTGGCCATCAGAATCTTCAAGAAACGGTTGTTCTGATAAATGGTCTAATTTTACAATGAATTGATCATTGACTGATTTTAATTTTTCACATATTGATTGAGAAATTAGTGACATATGTTTATCTATTTCTATATTGTCATCTAATTGTAGTTCTAATGAACCCATTTCGCCATTTGTTATACAATTTGATGATATTTGTTTTTTATAAATTGTTTTTACAATGACGTCATAGAATTCTCCATAATACGGACCAATTTTTAATTTATTTCCTACTTCAATGACACCAGATGTCATAATACCACTAACGATATTTCCCGTATTACCAGAATTACCAAATACATTATTTATCATAAAATCTGCATTATTTTTATCATTTGAGTGTTGTTGATCTTTTGAAATAACATTATCCGGCGTTATTTTGTTCAGTGCAATAATAAATTCGTTGTGATATTGGAGGGTAGTATTTGAAATGACAAAACTATCTGTATAATATGTTTTGAAATGCGGGAACATATCGTACAACGAATTGATATATTTATTTTTCTGTATTTTTGGTTCTTCGCCAATTAGCATGTCTGATTTAGTAAATAATATGATAAATTTAATCTTGATACAAAGCGCTAATTTAACAAATAATATTACATCTTGATTCAAGTCAGAGTTAATGTCTATAACAATAACAAATACATCCGGTTTGTTTGATAAAATACCATAAATTGTTGTACGAGAATATTTAATTAGACCAGGTAAGTCGATTAAACTTATGATTTTATTTGATGATTCAACTATTCTATCCCATGTGCAGAAAGCACTGGATCTGTAATTATTCAAATTATTTACATTGTCGAGACCAACAATATCATGTTTAATACTCGATGTAAAACCAGTGGTACATTCGTGTGTATGTTTAAATACCGATGATCTACCACTTCCATTACCATTATCTTTTTCACCATACGTCAGAACACTAATTGTCGTAGTTTTACCATGATACGATGGGCCTAAAAATACAGTTCGTAACTCGTTAATTTTATTAATATTTTTTTTAGTAATTAATGCAATGGCGAACCATTTATTGTTAAAACTGTATCTGTAACAAAGCTTAATAATAAAATTATTTCTTCTAGCTATTTCATCAAGAATGATTAATGATTTATCTAGTACCTCTTTTGTTATATAACCTGTCAATCCCGAGTCATCAACACCAACAAAATAATATGCATTATGTCTTCCAGTTTCCAAATAACCTTCCTGAACACGGTATCGCATTTGTGAAACCATTTGTGTCAAGCGCTTCGGATCAATGTGATCGAGACGTAATTTATATTCAATATATCCATCATCATTTTCTGGATTAAAGACAGGGTTCCCATTATCATAATTGATCACAAAATCATTCAAAAATGATGCATTATTTTGTTCCATTTGTCGCTGTATATAATGCTTATAATGTTAATGAATGTTTATATAAAATATATATATATAGAATTTCATTTTTTATGCTTTCATAAGAAGAGTTACTATCATATTTAATTTTTTATTTAAAATATATAATGATTTTATGCCCACCAAAAATAAATATTTATTGTATTCTAATAAATATAAATATGATAACTGCTATAAAGAAATTATTATACAGTACTGATCCTAAAATATCAGGACATGGTACACACATTACAAATATCACCCAATTCGATCAGGATTCTATATTAGTATCAACAACAAATCCATCTGTTTCCTTAAATAAAATAAAAACTAAAACATATAACAATGGATTAATAAAATTGTTTGGGACCAGTGAGCAAATTGATATCTCGGCAGCAGAATCTACAAATGAAAAATCATTAAATTCCCCCACAATAAATGCTAAATTCATCAGTAGACTAAGGGATTCACCCAAAGAATTATGTATTATTCCAAAAAATCAATTCTCGATTGTATTGATTAATGAAAATAGATCTAAAATCGAACAAAAATATTTTAGTATTAATAATGATATTGATCTACGCGAACAAGTTGTCGAATTGATTAATAACAAATATACTGATGTATGTAAATGTCGCGAATGTTATCATTTGGCAGGGTTTGTTCAATTATGTGAGTTCAATTTAATTGTTCAATTGATATGTAGTCACTCACATTCACAAAGGAAAATATTTATATTGACATCATCAATGGAAAAACACAATGGAGGACCAACGGTACCTTTAAAACACACGAGTGTATTGGCGGTAATTGATTTTTATAGATTGTGTCGAAATAATAAAATTAAACGTGATATAGCAATAAGTTCAGTAATAACGAGTGTTACATCCAATGGACACGATCAATTATATTTTGTATCTTCATATGGAAAACGTGGTCATGTATGGTCTGTACCATATTTCTTTGGATTAAATTTTTTCGGTGTACCAGTTTTATTAACAAAATTAAATCATTCACCGCGAGGTGTTTGTGTTTTAAAATACAATAAAAATTATGTATATGATGACTATAAAGAAAAAGCTGAAAATAATAATTTGAATATAAATATTGCTAATGCAGAAAAACTACTAGTCGTATGTGATAGTAAAATTAAATTTACTTATTATTCAATCCTTATTAAAAAGGAAGACAATAATACAAGTGCATAAAAGTTCTATAGATAAAATTGATAATTTGATTTTATGGTATACTCTTTCTTATTTTGTTCATTGTAGCATTAATTCCATATAGGATTTAACGATTCAACTAGTTTACACACTTTACATACCAAGATGGGTGGACAAAACATATTTAAACGACATCAAGATTGTGGTACACCACGCCACAGTTGTGAATTAAAAGGAACAAAACAAGCAATTGATATGGCAAACCAATTATATAGACATATGATTGGTAACAGAAAACGAAGACGTGGAACACTTAAGGAAGTGCATGAATATATCGACATCGCAAAAATGTTGCAGACAATTGGATTACACAAACATGAACTCGTCAATGATCCCTTATCCACAGACATCAAGCCAGATCAAAATGTCGATTTGGAATCTGGTGACGACGGCTTCGATAGTGATTCTGATGACGAAACAGGTGATGATGATAATTCAACAGTGAATGAATTTGTAGATTTTGAGGATTCAGTTTCCCACATTATAGCAGTTTGCTTGGTTGTGTTTCTTGTCATTGATAGAAATATTTTTCCGATTCTTGTTTTTGATGGGAAAGCTCCAGAACTTAAAAAAGCAAAATTGCTTGAGCGGAAGCAAAATCGTGAAAAAGCCGAGGAAGAAAGAGATCGTCTCGATGATAAGAATAGTGATGAGTACATCAAACAAAATAAACGATGTGTTTCACTTCAAGGACGTCACTACAATGAATCGATTGAACTCATGAAAGCATTCGGATTGCCTACGGTTGTATCATACGGGGAAGCCGACCCACAATGTGCAGCCTTTGCATGTGATCCTTCTGTATGCCATGGTGTAATTGGCAACGACTCCGATCTTTTACTTTTTGGTGCAAATCGAGTCGTAAAGGATTTTTCGCGAAAGAATGCAATGTATGTTGAATTCAAACTAACGGAGATCCTGACGTCTATGAAAAAAAAAATAAATAAAATTCGAGAGGGGGAAGGATTACCTCAAATTGATAAATTTACAAACGAGAATTTCATCGATCTGTCAATTTTGTGTGGTACAGATTACAATAAAGCCATAACAGGATTTGAAAATACGGATTCATGTATGATTGAGTTGTTTGCTAAATTCGATCTTAATGTTGAAAAAGTTGTCGCCTATCTCAAAACAGAGGCAGAACGAAACAACCACATAAATATTCCTGGAAATTTTATTGAACTGTGGCAAAAAGTCCGAGAATATTACATCAATGCTAAAGTGATTGACCCTCAGTCGATTAATACAGACATTCACATGCCAAATATTACTCAGATGACAAAACTACTTGTTGATAAGTATTGTTTCAAAAAAGAAGTTGTAGACAAATTATATAATGGTCTCGTTTCATTATATAATATGTACCACAAAATCACTGGCGGTAGTGAATCATATAAAAGTTTCCGCAGTTATCAAGTTAAGTTCCATGGTGAAAAAAAATACCAGCAGCGTGATCGGGATCGGGATCGGAATCGTGAGTGTGACCGAGAACAGCCTCAAATTCCATCAAAAAATGATGATTCGTACGGATCACCGGCTTGGAAAACAAAAGTCATCAAATCGAACAGGTACAATAAATTGAAACACAATCCCAGGAATATATCCAATTCATCATTACGGGAAACAATTCCGAAAATATTTTCACCTGTTCCCGTATAATTTTTTTATTACAGTTCCTATAAATAAATTATAATTCATTCAAAATATGATTGATTGCATCATTAAAATCTAGAGTGAATTGTTCTTTTGTGGATATCTTTTTAATTGTTAACTGATTGTTTTTTAGTTCTTTATCTCCGACTACGATCATGAATTTAATATTGTTATCAAATACATCAGCCATTTGATGACCCATTTTAGGATTTTCACTGTGACTCATTATACAATTGACTCCTTTTTTTCTAAATAATGAAGCCAATCTAATTCTTTGATTAACCATGTTTTGTCCGATCGTGCAAATATATACTTCTGGATTGTTTAATTCATTTAATTGTTTAATAAAATCTTTTTCTATGATTTCTAATATTGTTACAATTCTTTCGACACCCAAAGAGAATCCTACACTGGGAATTTTCCCATGATTTGAAAATTTTTCGATGAGATTATCATATCTCCCTCCTCCACAAATAGCAGATTCCATTACATTTTTGTCATAATAATATCCTTCGAATATTATCCCAGTATAGTAATCCAATCCTCTCGCTAATAGTGGTTCAAAAGAAAAGTATTTATCTATTTGCATTGCTGAAAGTTGAGTCATTATTTTAAAAAACATATGATATGTATCCTCTGTTATAAATTGTTGTTCATATAAATATTTTAGTCTATCTTCCCAAGAATTATTATTTTCATTGAATGATGAAATATTTTTTATAAATTCTATTATTCCATCGACTATATTGTTCATGTCGTCATTATTATTATTATTATCATAATTAGCAAATTTATTAGTTAATTCTTGTTTAATTTCATCTATTGTCTTTTTATCTAACTTATCAATACTTGTTGTGACTGAATTAAACATATCAGGAGGAATATTTAGTTTAGTAAGATAGTCTGTAATAATAGTACGATGATTAAATTTTATGATAAAATTATGACCAATTAATCTTGTTATAACATCAACTGCCAAATCACAAATTTCCATGTCAAAAATATTTGTTTCCCCGTCATTACCCGCGATATCAAAATCGCATTGATAAAATTCGCGAAAACGTCCTTTGGAAATTTGTGGATTATCACTACGATATACTTTACCGATTTGATAACGTCTAAATAATTGTAAACCATTCACCCCAACATATCGAGCAAATGGTACAGTCAGATCATATCTAAGAATTAATTCATCTGATTCATCTTTGAGTTTGTATACTAACTTATTAAATTCTTCACCATATATATTTTTAACAGTATCATATAATTCAAAGATAGGTGTTTCTAATTGTTTTGCATTACGACATTCGAAACATTTTTTACTAACATCAAATATATGAGATCTTAATTTTACATCAATATTATACAAATCTCGTGTTCCGGTTGCAGTTCGAATCATCGTAATATTATTTGATAAATTTACTGTATAATAAATCAATATACAATATTTTATTTAAAAAAATCAATTTTTATGAAGATAGCACCATTTTAGGGTATTAAATAGTGTTAGTGTTTCATAAAAAAATTTGATTTTTAATATGTTTTGGTTATATGTGTTTACATAAATAAATAAATATAAAGACGCTCATTATATAAGTATAATTATGGAAATGAATCAAACAAAACGAGATTATTATGAAATCCTTGGCGTACCAAAAGATGCATCAGAAAAAGATCTAAAAAAAGCATACCGAGATCTTGCTATGAAATGGCACCCCGATAAAAATCAAGACAATATAGAAGAAGCAACTGCAAAATTTAAAGAAATTGTTGAAGCAAACGAAGTTTTGTCTGACAAATCAAAAAGGGAATTATACGATCAATATGGCCACGAAGGATTATCTCAATCTGGTTATACAGGCGCAAATGTAAATATGGAAGATTTGCAAAATATATTTTCATCATTATTCGGAATGGGCGGAATGGGTGGAATGGGTGGAATGGGTGGAATGTCAGGATTCGGTTTTGGGGGTATGAATAATAACGATTCAGTGCCACCTGCCAAACATGTTAAAGAATGTACATTAGAACAATTATATAAAGGACTCAAAACGAAGGAAACAATTGAACGTTTCTCGTTATGTAAAGTGTGCAATGCGACAGGTTCAGCGGATGGTGTTGAACATAACTGTAAACAATGTGATGGACGCGGAAAAACTATAAGAATTGTTCAACAAGGTCCGATGATACAACAAATAATGGAACAATGTAAACCCTGTAAAGGTTCTGGAACAGACAAAGTAGTAGAATCTTGTTCACAGTGCAAAGGAAAACGCGGATTGAAAGAAGAATATGAACTGGAAATTGAAATAAAACCAGGTTCTTACAATAATCAACAAATTCACGTACCCAATGAAGGGAATGAAATACCAGTTAATGAAAGATCGGATAAAGGTATATCACGCTCTGATTTGGTTATATTCATCCGAGAAGTTCAAAATGAAAAGTTCGCCAGATTATTTGCTATAAGAGGAAAAAAAGAACCAAATCCAGCCGATTTACTATTCCAAATGGAAATTACAATGGCTGAGTCTTTATGTGGATTCCAGAAAGAAATCGAACATATTTCTGGTAAACAGGTTACAATCAGGAACAATACTGCGTTGAAGGAAGGTGATATTATTGTTGTTCCAAACCAAGGTATGCCAATTGTTGAAGAAGATAACAAGAAACATAAAAATAAAAATAAACATAACAAAAATAATAACATAATAAAATATGGTGACCTCTATATTAGTATTTCCGTTAAAAAACAAGATTTATCTCCAGCAACGAGAAGTAGACTGTGGCAGTTACTGACGGGCTCAGCATACAAAGAACCATCGCAGAAAAATGCAATTGAGACTGTTATGCTTGATGATCATAAACAACCGCAAAAACATAATCAAAGACATGGTCACAATAATAATGATAATAATGATAATGATGACAATGATGACAATGACAATGATGATGACAATGACGATGCTTTTGGACACGGACATGGTAACTTTAAAGGAGCACAATGTGCTCAACAATAAATAATTAAATTGTACAAAATTAAATTATTTTGTATAAGTCTATTTAAAATTAGTTTATTCAACAGAGTTATTTTAATAAATTAATCGAATCATGCATTATTTTCTGATTCTTTTGATTCTTTAGTTTTTTTTATTTGTTTACCGTTTTGTTTTTTATCGGTATTATTTTCTTTATCATTGTTTTCATCATCATCTTTATTTTCATTATTATCGTTATCGTCATCACCATCATTATCATCATTATCATCATTATCATCATTATCATTATTATTATTATTATCATTATTATCATTATTGTCATTATTGTCATTATTGTCATTATTGTCATTATTGTCATCATTATCATCGTTATTTTTAGATTTTTCTTGTTCACGGAATGATACCTCTTGTTTTCTCTTATTATTTTTATCAGATTTTTTACCATACCACGCTCTATAGATGTAATAGCACACTAATAACAAAATAAATGCAATACCTATGAATACAGTAGTTTTAGCAATTTGAAATCCAAAAATAGTATAATATCCATCAAAAAACCCACCACCAACGATTGAATTAACAGCAGCACCAGCAGCACCGACTGTACCGACGACAGCAATAGTTTCACCAACATCAACATTAGATTCACCACCCTCGGAGGAATGAGAGGATACCGGTGAATCCGATTTGAGAACAACAGATTCAGGGTTTCTTATAGTCACTTTCTTGGCAGCTTTGTCAGTTGCCTGAATTTCTACATCGCCATCAACAATTTTATCAGCTTTGTGAGCATCGAATTTTTTATTTTTTGACAGGGTTGATAATAACTCTTTGAATTGTGTACCTTCCATTATTTTATCACTATATTATTTATTTATGATAATTTTGTCCTCATTTTAATCGAATGCATTAAAAAATAAAATTAATAAAATAATGAATTTTATTTAATATGATAACTATATTACTTAATTATTTGTAATAATTGTGATGATTTATAGATAAACTATATTGTTAAAATATATACAATAAAATCAGTGCTGTTCAGCTCAAGTTATACTATATTTTATTAAAAAATTAATAATCAACTAGTTAGTAATTATGAAAGAATGCATACTGGACGATATTAAGTTAGGTATACAAATGACCTATTTCATAGGTGGTAGTGCCAAAGAAAATTGGGATCTAATAGATCAATCGAATCAAAATGATTTATGGTTTCATTTGAAAGATCAACCATCGGCTCATGTTGTATTAAAAATTCCCGATGGAATAACTGATAAAAAAATATCAAAACAATCAATTTTACATTGCGCGGCAGAATGTAAAGCACACAGTAAATTTTCTCATATGTCAGGAAAGTCAAAAATGAAGGTAATCTACACAGAAATTAAGAATGTATCCAAGGCTGAAACCGTTGGTGCTGTACATGTGAGGCAAGAACGTATTGTTTTAATTTAAATACAAATTACCATTTTTTCATAGAATAAATTATGTATTTTATTATATAATTCTTCCTTCGTTGCGTTATTTATTACATCACAATCAACGTCTAATTCATCAATAAGTAACTCAGAAATATGTGTATCTACGTTTTTGTTATCATTCAATGATGGTCTAGATACTCTCAATACGACACCTCCCATTTGTTTAATCATTTCGACTTCATTTGGGAATCTAACATCACTGATTACAAATTTTGCTGTTTCATCTTCCTTAAATATTTTTTCCATAGTTTTTCTTGCACATAATAACCAAAAATCATTACCAAAATTATCGTTTAATTCACTCATATGATCTCTAAACATATTAGTCCCGACAAATTGTAAAACTTGCCGAGGAGTCAAACCGAACCAGGTTGGATCAGGTGTTTCCTTTAGATTGCCATGAAGTTGTTCATTTGTAAATCCAAAGAGTTTACCACATATCTCCTTTAATGGTCCAGCGAATGCAATTTGTCTGTAACCATACGCGTCGCGTAAATAGTTCGCAATAGTATCCTTGCCGTTAAATTTTCTTCCTGTTATTCCAATAATTTTATATTTGTTCATCGTTTTGTTTTAATTTGTTATTTTATGTATTTATTATTAAGAATTTGTTTATAAATAAATTAATTTCAATATTTTTACAAAATATCCACTAGATTCTATAATCGATTATAATCATTCCTGACTGTTTCACCTTTGAAAAAAGAATACAACAGCACAATGAGAGTGATAAGTGCAAGAATACAAGCAACTAATGAGCCAGACAGCGCAATAATAGATGGTACATTGTGCTTATAAATTTTCATTACAACAACTTGACCATTTTCAAAATCATTTGACCAACATGTAATATTTGATCCTATGCATAAATCTGTCGGATTTATATAGTTTGTGGATATCGATTGAATCCATGAACGATTAGAATTACTGTGTCTATATTGTAGATCATAGTTATCGTGATATCTAATACCTATAGCTTCGACTGAACACGTACTATTATTATCCGATAAAGAAGCCGTAATTTGTTCCCGTTCTGTCAAAAAATATTTACTAGATGGTAGAAGAAAACCAAAAATTGTTACAATAAATAGTAAGAAGAAAACTATAGCGGCACCTCCTACTTTACTAACCATAATTTATATATTTAACAATGTTTTGTCATAAAAGAAATCATATAAATTTATGACAATAATTTTAGCATTTCAATTTTTTATATAAATATTATTTTTACATAATTATGATAAATAATAAAATGACTAAAAGGACAACTAACAATACATAATATAAATTGTAATTATACATGTACATATTATACTTTTTATAAATATCATTACTGCCGTTATTATTCATCGATGGATTACATTCCATGTTACATGTATTAAGTTTTGATTTCAAATCAGTGTTTTCTTTTTCATATGCACCGATGATGTCAACAAGAGACATCATTTGTTTTCCTTGTTCTTCAACAAACATTTTATTTTCTTTTTTAATTTGTGAAACTTTATCGAGATCAAAACATACCATATTATTTTTATTTGTTGTTCCCATTTGCGACCGTTGGGTGAATCTGGATTTTGGTACATAACCAGAATACACTAAATTTTTGCCATGTAATTCTTCATCATATTCGGTATATTCTTCTTCTTCTTCGCCATTGGGTTGATTATATGCTTCCGAAAAATTAGCTAGTGGATATTCTTCTTGTTCGACATATTCGACACTGTTAGCATTGATGGGATTATCCATATAATCATTGTTTTGAATACTGTAAAAATCCATTCTATATAACTATAATTATATAATTATACATTTATTATTTATCGATAAATAATAAATAATACATACACATAAATGTAGGTCAATAATTAAAAATTGATTTATTAAAATTGAATAAAAATAACAAATATATATAAATGATCAATATAACTTAAAAAAAGGAAACGTTATACATCGAATAATATAGTACAATAGAAAATGTCCAGAAAAACTAATACTATAATTGAGTATACTGGCAATATGGATGACGAAAATATTGAGGAAACTAACAATAGTATTGAAGGAACTTTTACGGGGAGATATAATGGTTTTAATGAAAACACTGATATCAACTACGATGAAGACAATATATTTGATACCGATATGATAGAAACGACGGTGACTGATTATAATCCAATGAAAAATCTAAAGAAAAAAATACCGTGGGTTGATAAGTATAGACCAAAAAAACTTTCTGAGATTATACATCAAGAAGAGGTTATAAAGGTTTTACGTAAATGTTTAGAAACAGGGCAATTTACACATATGTTATTTTACGGTCCACCTGGTTCCGGAAAAACTAGTACTATTTTATCATTTGTTAATGAATTATATGGTCCAAATATAATCGATCAACGAGTTATTGAACTCAATGCCTCAGATGAGAGAGGTATTAACGTTGTCAGAAATAAAATTATATCGTTCGCTAAAACATCTATAGGAAATAAAGACCCGAAATACCCTTCACCACCATTCAAAATTATAATTTTGGACGAAGCAGATGCCATGACAACAGAAGCGCAATCGGCACTAAGAACAATAATGGAAACAATGTCTGAAATAACAAGATTTTGTTTTGTATGTAATTATATAAGTCAAATAATAGATCCAATAGCATCGAGATGTGTAAAATTTAGGTTTCAATTAATTAATGATGTTGCAATGAGTAATAAACTTATAACTATAGCCAAGAATGAAAATTTTACTATTTCTACTGATATAATTGATAAGATAGTAGAAATAGCGAAGGGAGATGTGAGACATGGAATAATGACATTACAATATTTGAAATATATATATGACTATAAAGGTCCGATATCGATGAACGATTTATATCAAACAACAAATTATTTACCATACGAAGAAATTGCAACATTGTGGGATAGATGTATTGCGCCATCAAATTCCACAATAAAAACTATAAGAGAAGAAATAACTATATTAAAAGAAAAAGGTTATTCGATACATTCAATAATTAATCAAATTAAAAATGTTGTTGTTAAAAATACTATAATGCCTGATCTAAAAAAATCTGAAATATGCATTGTACTTTCATCAATCGAAAAAATGTTGGTAGATGGTGCCGATGAATATCTGCAACTATTATATCTATTTGTATCAATACATGGAATTTACAGAAAAAAGATACAGTAATTTTGCCATCTTCGATAACAAATTGATTTATTTACTTTTTTATATTCAATAAAGAAAAATTGAATCTTATCGTGTCTGATAAATAATTGTTATTTAAAAAGATGTAACAACTAAATAATACAACGTAATTATGATCAGAATAAGTTCTACAATAGGATGTTCTTTCGATACAACAGGCAATGTTTATTTTTCGCCTTATGATGATATCAATAATTTACATGAAATTGTTATAACAAATAAAAACGAATTAATGTGCGAAAAATACGTAGACTATAATTCAAATAATCATTTGGAAAATAATTCAAATAATCATTCAAATAATCATTCAAATAATGATTCAGATAATGATTCAGATAATGATTCAGATAGTGATTCAGATACGAAAATTATAATAGGTAAATTAGTACCATTCACAGATAATGCAACATTAAGAGGATCAATAATAAAACAAAAAAAAGATGAACAAGATGAAATGGAAAACGATCCTAATGCTGATTATGATGAAGATGATTATGAAGATGTACTTAAAAAAACATATTACGAAGAAGACACAGAATATAATGAATATGTTGATGAAGAAGAAAATGACGAAGAAGATAAAATTTATACACAACCATCATTTTCATTTAGTTCAGACCATAAAAAAATAAAACAACATGAAATAAATAATTTAGTTTCATCTAGAGAAGAAGTATTAGCTTTATATGATACACTTGTATATAATGGAGATCCATCGGATGCGTCATTAATATTCAAAACGAAGTTATTAAATGATGCAGCAATATATAGGTTATGTATTTACACATCTGGAGATATTAAATTCAGACCAATTGGATCAATAGAAAAAAATTATAAATTATCTCTCGATGAAAACAATGTCGTACTATCGTCGGAAGTTGTTAAATCATCAATTAATATAAATGAGACAAAAGAAATGTTGGAAAATACACAAGAAGTGTTAGAAAATAATTCATTATCATTTAATGATATGTAGTTTAATCATTATCAGGTTCAGGTAAGATTTCTTTGACATAATTAAATTTTTCTATATCATCACTCATTTGTTGTTTTTTTTGTTTGAATGCTTCCATTTCTTTCAATACAATATCCATTTTTTCCTGCATGAAATTTTCTGTTTTTTTTTCACCTATTTTTTTAAGTTGTGATTTTAAATCATCCGCAGTTATCAAAAACCTGTAATCTATCTGACTATTATTTAATGGTTGATTTGTTAGATTGGGCAAATGAGGTTGTTTTTTTGGTTTATTTAAATGATTTTGTTGATTTATACCATGAGTATTAGCGGTGATGTGATTAGTATGATTACTAATATGATTATGATTACTAACATGATTGGTGATATTGTTAATATCATAATTTTCATTGATTTGATAATTATGATCCTTTTCAGCTGCATCAATAATATCAAATATAGAAGAAGTGATCGGATTTTTTTTTATTTTCATTTGTTTTACAGAGTAATTTACCCAATAGTCTGTATCATTCATAATTATATCAGATAACTCTATAATTATTGAAACTGTAAATTCATTCATACAATCATAATCTAATGTATTTGGTCTATATATTTTTGTAGAGTCAACATTATTATCTCTGTTCACCAAATATTGCATCATATTATTTTTATTTTCTTGCATGAGATCTGCATCAAATATTGTTGCTTTTTCAGTATTAAGAACAAAAATGGGTGGATGGAATTCTTTTTCAGAATAACTTTTTTTTATATTTTTATGCGACTGATTTCTCATCTGCAATATTCTGAATATGTGCGCATCGAGTTTATCGATATATTCAATGAATTTTTTGTCTGATTTACTATTCGAAAGAACTATTTTAATTGATTTGGGATTCTTCTCAATAATTTTTACATTTTTAAGATAAAACCAATATTTTTGTAATGGATGATCAACATCAGAATTATAAAAATAAATTTTACTATATGTTACGGATATTGGAATAGAATCACTACATGTTATATTTTTTGGTGAACCAATTGCGTAATCAGTCAAACGATCTAACATATTATTGTTGATTTTATTTTAGTTACTTATATTATTCTATCGGCATTTTTTTATATGACTATCAATCCAATAAAACACGCAAAAATATTTTACAAAAAATGAAAATAATGGGTAATTATTTAACAAACATACATAAACAGTAAAAAATAAATAGTATATTATAGGTTATTAACATGGCGGATTATTCGTTTAGTAGAATCCAAGATTACATCGCAAAGGTTAAAAATAATGAAGATGTAACTGATTTTCTTCTCAAACATCCAAAAACTAAAGAGGATGCTATAAAATGGGATTATAAATACTGGAAAACTCAACCAGTTACACAAATCGGAAAGGTTGCTCCCTTACCAAAAATAATTAATAAAGAAATTTTAAATAAGCACAAAGAGGAAGTAAAAATGTTGGAACCATACACGTGGAAAAATTTTGATCTGAATAATGATGCAGATATGGAAGAAGTAGTTAAATTTATTAATAAGTATAACGTGAGTGATGAAAATAGTAAATTTAAATATGTTTATACAAAGGAAAATATAAAATATATGTTATCACATAAACAAAATAGAGGCTATATTTTTGGAATGACAGCTACTTCTAACAAAGACGAAACTTCCTCTGATAAAAATTCAACTATTACTGGCGGTATTGTATGTTTTACTATTAAAAAATTACAATTATTTGATTTAGTGAAAGATGTCGGAAGTGTTAAATACATTGGTATTCATCCAAAATTACGAGATAAGGGATTGGCTAAAATATTAATGAATGAAACAATAAGAAGATTAACAGCGATGAATATCGAGATGGGTGATTTTAGAACAAATTTATATATACCGACACCGGTTTGTAAAGTTGAATATTATTATAGACCGATAAATTACAAAAAAATGTATGAGTTGGGATATGTTAAATTAGAAAACGTGAAGGAATTGAAGAGAGCAATTGATGAATATAAAGTGGATCACATAGTAAAAAGTAAGGGAGTAAAATTATCGAGCCAACCGATTGAAAAAATGAAACAAGCATATGATATATTGTGTGACTATCAGGATAAGTATAATATTTATGAAAAATACACATTGGAAGAATTTATACATACATTTATGAATAATAAGTCTATTAGTTCTTACGTTATACTAAATGAAGATGGTGATGTTCAAGATTTTTATAGTTATACAAAATATGGAATGAAATCTTTAGAAAAAAATGATTCAACAGATTCAATAAGAGTTGCAAAAATACACACATATACTTCAACAGAAATTACACCACTGAGTATATTCAAATCTGCTATAATTGATGCGAGTAATGAAAGTATCGATTTATTTACTAGTACTGATGTAATGGAAAATTTGGAGGTATTATACGATAATTTCAATAAATTCGTTAAAGGAGAAACATTCGTGCATTATAATTTTTATAATTGGGAGTGTCCTGAATTATCACCTGAACAAGTATGCTATCAATAAATTATTATTTATTATAATTCACTAATTTTTTAAAAATTTACTAAAAAATTGATATATTTTTATATAAACTTAAAGCTGATGTAAAAATGAATAATATTTGATATAAATTTGATATAATATTTAAATTTGATGACAATAAATTCACAAACGACCTGTATAGAATCATCAGTTTCACCGATAACTTCATCGGTTCCTGTTTATGATGGATCGATATCAGTGTATGAATATCTTGAAAAAGTAAAAGAATTTGAAAAAAATCTAAGAAAACAAAAATATGATAAAATTTTAATATTTATAAATGAATTGATTATGTCCCAATGGACATCTTTATCAGAAATACCACAGATATCTAGAGACAAATTATTGGAGAATAAATTTTACAATAAAAAAATTATGAATGAGTATTACAATAAACTATCAGAAGTATTTGGTGTAACACCATATGAAATGATAATAATTTGCGACAATTATTATAATGATCCAGATCAATTTATAAATTTTTTGGAAAAAGTATTGAATACAATAAATTATTCAATGATACAAAAAAATGTGAAAAATGATGATATCGATCAAATGTTTTATGTTATAAGACCTAAGAGAGAAAAAGATCCTGACAGTCGTTTAAATTTTTGTCATTATAAACAGAGAAAATATTACAGTCGATGATAGATATAATTATTTTATTATTATTTTATTTATGAAATTTTCAGATTTTTACATAATAATTGCACTACAAATTATGATAAAGATTGAAAATAAAAAACACAATACATATAGAAATATTATTATAGATTATTATTAATTTCATGTCAATAGTAGTTAATAGTGGTGGGATATACAAATCCATAAATGATGATCGCGGTTATAGATATGTATTATTGAATAACAAGTTGAGTGTCATCCTTGTGAATGATTGTAATGCTACAATTTCAGCTGCATCTTTGAGTGTAGGAATTGGATCTATTGATGAAAAGGGACATCATGGATTAGCTCATTTTCTGGAACATATGTTATTTTTAGGTAGTGAAAAATATCCTAAAAATGATATGTATAGTTCGATACTAGCGAAATATGGCGGTATGAGTAATGCATTTACAGCTGATACATTTACATGTTATTATTTTTCTGTTCATTCACAAGCATTCGTTGAAATATTAGATATATTTGCTCAATTTTTTATAAAACCATTATTCAATGATGATTCGATATTAAAAGAAATGAATGCTGTTAATTCTGAACATGAAAATAATATTATGAATGATAATTGGAGGAAAAATCAGATTATGCACACAGTATGTAAAGAAAATCATCCATTCAATTATTTTGGTACTGGTTGTCTAAAAAGTCTTAATGTCCCGGGTATTGTAGACAAGGTAAAAGAATTCTACAATACAAATTATTCGGCTGATAATATGTGCTTGACGTTAGTAAGTAATATAAGTTTGGATGAATTAGAACAAATGGTCAGAAACATATTTGAATCAGTACCAAATAAAGATGTATATGAAAAGTGTAGTAAAAGAATATATGAGTTACCGTATGAAACACCAAAGTTGATTACTATAACACCAATAAAAACAAAAAATAAAATACAGTTTGACTGGCAAATTGATGATATGGATAAATTTAGTACTACTTACAAAAACTATACTGTTGATGAATTAATTTCTCACATTTTTGGTCACGAGGGACGTGGGAGTATATATGATTTATTGAGACGTAAGAATCTTGCACAAAGTTTATCATCTGGTTTGGGTAATAAAACGGGAAATATTGGCACATTTAGTATAACGATTGAGACGACACAGGAAGGATTCGAATCAGAAAATAGAAAATTAATTGAACAAATAATTTATGAATATATTGATATGTTCAAGAGATCACCTGAAGAAAAAATAAAGGAACTATATATGGAAGCTAAACTATTAAAACATCAGAATTTTTTGAACATAGAAAAGGGTGATTCTGTGTCGTATGCAAATGCCTTATCTAATGCTCATATTACATCGGAAATACCAATTGAGGAGATTATGACGAGTGGGAATTTATTAAATGAATATGACACAGTTGTATATAAATTGCTTAATGAAGTATTATCTAAAATGACAAAGCAAAATATGATAACAATTTTATCATCAAAAAATTTTGAGGGATATTTAGAGAAAGTCGAACAGTGGTATGGGACAGAATATTCTGTTTCGAATCCACCAACAATAGAAAATGATGTTAAATTAGAAACAGAATTGAATCATAAATTATATCTTCCAGAAAAAAATCCCTATATTTGCACAAATCTTGATATAAATACAAAGAGAACAAATGATGAACATTTAAAAAAACTAGATCATGACACAATAGAAACATGGTCACAATTTACTACTAAATTTAATGTGCCACACGTTAATGTTTTTGTTGATATCATACTTCCTGAAATAAGAAATTCTGTACATGATGTTGTAACATTCAGTTTGTTTTTACGTTGTATTAATGACATAATGAATCCCGATTTATATGAATGTAATATGAGTAATTACTCTGCATCGATTGGAGTCAAAATGGATGCAATTACTATAACGACGTACGGTCCAGCAGCGGGAATGTATAAAGTTATTGATATGTGTGCAAAAAAAATATTATATCCAGACATAACTCACGAAGTTTTGAATAGACAGAAATTAAAAATGATCAAAGATCTAACAAATACATTATTCGATCCTCCGCATGTTAATCTACATAGACTATTTGAAAATGCTATTGTTAATAATAGTTATTCAATAATAGAGTTACTCGATAATATAGAGACAGCGACATATAGTAGTGTACACGGTTTTGCTAATAATATGATAGGGAATTCATATATAAGAACCGCGACAATAGGTAACATATCAGAAACCGAATCGATATTGATAGCCGATATATTCAAACAATTCAAACCAATGAATGATAAACCAAAAATGTTGAGGACAGTTAAAATTTCTGATAAAGGAAAACCAATGATCATTAAAAATAAATCATATAATTCAAAGGAAACAAATTCGGCGACATGTATTTATATAGGTATTGACTATGTGAAGGCTGGTTATACTGAAAATTGGGATAAAATATTATGTATAACGAATTTCATAGAATTAATACTTGGCGATAAATTTTTCAACGAACTCAGAACAGAAGAACAATTAGGATATTACGTTTCATGTGGATTAATTTCAATGGGTCATTCAAATTACAAATATAAAATGTTCAAATTTATTGTCCAGTCGAATGTTAAGGATGCTGAATTTTTATCACACAGAATCAAACAATTTATTAAAGATGCCGGAAAAATAATAGCCGATGTACCACATGAAGATTTGGAAGAAATAAGAAAATCACTCATAGAAAACTTTATGCGGCCACACGATAATTTACCAAGCTATGCTTCATATAATTATGATATAGCTGTAAATTCCAATAATGTGACTAATTTCATTGAAATATGTGTTGATACAATAAAAAAAATAACATTGGATGATATTGTTGAATTTTATGATTACTATTTTCACAATGAAGAAAACAGAAGATTATACGATGTCCAAATGAATTAATTTATTTAGAAAAAATTGATATATTTTATTATTGACAAATTTATTTATTATTATTATTAATCTATTTATCATACAAGCTACAACACAATAGTAATTCCATGGCAAGTAATAACAATTCCCAATCGGTTAATGAATTAGCTGAGGAAATTAAAATTCTTGATGTCACACAAAAACGAGTAGCAAGTGTTATTGATTCAATCCAACATCCATCAGAAACTGTTGATGATCTCGATGTATCATTCGATGATAATCTCGAGCAACTAGTAAATGCCAGCGGAAATGGTCAAAATCAAAATCTGAATCAAAATCTGAATCAAAATCTGAATCTTGAAACGAAACACGATTATAAAAAAGCACTAATTGAAAATTTACGTAAAGCATCCCCTGAGGACAGAGCAGCTTTTTTAAGTAATCTTGCTAAATTAAATAAAGTCAATCCTAATAATAAATCATACAGTGGTATGAATACAAAATACAAAAACGAATTGTTGGAAAAATTACATAATAAACAAAAACAACTAGGACTAGCAAGAAAAAATAAACAAACACTTCTTCGTATGAGACAAGAAGACGACAAAAATATGCAAGCCATGAAACAAGTATTCTCCAATATAGTTCCAAATGGTCAACAAGCTCAACCAAATCATGTTCATGATCACACTTGTAATCACGACAACAATAATGATCAAAATAATGATCAAAATAATGATCAAAATAATGATCAAAATAATGATCAAAATAATGATCAAAATAATGATCAAAATAATGATCAAGATAATGATCAAGAAGACGATCAGGAAGATCAAAATGACCATGAAGATGATAAAGAGGATCCAGAAAATAAAGAAAAAGGATTTACCAAGGTCTTGTCGCGATCAGAAAGGCGACAAGCACAAAGAAAAGCACAAAAACAAAATAAACATAAATAAATTAATAAATTAATAAATTAATAAATTAATAACGACGTTTATTGGAAACAGCACCACCCAAAGAAACTGAGAATAATTTCATTTGTTTATCAACTTTGAGAGCTAAATCATTTATTGTGGTAGTAACATGTTCTTTAAATCTATCGAATTCATCTTTGGAACAGGCAGTACCATTTGTCAAAGAAGAAGCTTGCGATGTTTGAGATGAAAAGTTTCCAGAAGCAAGACTTGAATTTGTGTCTTCACTACCACTATTTTCTGTATTAATATCACTAGTTTCTGTGTTGTTATCAATATTTATGTTTTTGGTATTGAGTGATTTTAATACACGTGACGGTAAGGAACCGAAAGAATTTGATACTTCATCAACTGTTTTTCCGTCCTTTGATTCAATAGATTCAGTTTCAAAACTACCAAATGATCCAGAAATTGTTCCCGATACAGATGATTTGGATCCACTTCCACTTGATGATATTTTATCTATTTCTGATTTGAGAGATTCAATTTCTTTTTCTAATGATTCTGTTTTTACTTTATGTTGACTGGCTTGTTTATCTAATAAATTAATTAATCTTAAAATTTTATGCATATCACATTTTACATCACTTACGACATTGACCAAATTAGAGTATTGTGAATCAACATCGCTCGAATGTTCTGAATGTTCTGAATGTTCTGAATGTTCTGAATGTTCTGAATGTTCTGAATAGTCTGAGTGACTTGAAACGTTTGAGTGAATTGAACGGTTTGGATTACTTGGATTACTTGGATTACTTGGATTACTTGGATTACTTGGATGAGTTGAATGAGTCGAATGAGTCGAATGAGTTGAATGGCTCGGATGACTCGAATGAGTTGAATTACTTGGATGGCTTGAATGAGTTGAATGATTTGGATGACTTGAACCATGTGAATGTACCGATTTAGATTCGGTATCAGTTTCAGTTTCAGTTTCAGTTTCGGGTTCAATTTCAGTTTCATTTTCAGTCATCGACTTAGAATCAGATTCTGATATTAATTCAGACTCAGATATTGATGAATGTCTTGAATGTAAGTCATGTTCTTCATGTGATTTGTGTTCTTCATGCGATTTGTGTGATTTGTGTGATTTGTGTGATTTGTGTTCTTCATGTGATTTGTGTTCTTCGGTGGATTCATGAAAATCGGTTGATTGTACAGATGCAGTTAATGATTCAGATGATTCAGATGATTCAGATGATTCAGATGATTCAGATGATTCAGATGATTCAGATGATTCATTTTGTGTATCATATGTTTCATATGAAGCTGTATCGAATTCTGATGCAATATTTGTAACATTAAATGTTACATCATTTCCTGGTGAACCTGCAATGGACGAACTTTCTGTTTTAACAGAAAATGATGAAGAAGTTTCGAGAACATCTTTATTTTTCATTAATTCATTCATTATATGTTCATGATTACTTTTTTTTTCCTTTTCACCTTCCTTAATAATTTGGTACAAGTCATCTGACAATTCAGATACATAAGAAACAGATACAGTTTCTATTGTTTCATTAGACTCAGAAACTGGACTACCTGATAAATTTAAATCTTGATTTTCTGGCATTTAATATTATATTTATAATAATATAATATAATATTTAATATTAGTTATAAATAAATTAAATCTATAACTAAATTTGAATTGTGGCATCTTTATCAACAATTTGTGATAGAAAAAATAAAATTATACAGCACGGATCATATAATTTTTAACAATGAATCTAGAGCCGCCTATATTTTCTAAAATAAATACTTCGTTAAATTTAACCCACTGATAAACTTGCCCCCAGTAACCAATTCCTCTCAGTGTACCGTTGACTGTTATTACTATTTCTGAGTTACTAACTGGTTGTGTTATTCCTGAAACATTATTGTATTCAAATCGTGAAATCCCTAAATTAGCGAGTTTCAATAATAAATTATATCCACCCACTAATTCTTCTCCTTCGACTGTACAGAGAGCTCCAGGATGAAATAAATCAATAGTTGTATTAATTCCATTAATTGTTTTACTGTAATAACACTTACAGAACTCCTCACCTATTTGTCCGTAAGTTAATTGATTCGGTATAACATATTGCATTTTAATATATATATTACTGTAATTATATGTTATTTTTATTATATTAATTATCCGCATAAATAAAAATCATTTATAGTAAATAATTTTGGTCAGTTTCACGACACACATAAATATTTTTACACATACAGTAATTATCTGGATAAATTTTGTTATTTAATCGTGCATGTCTTTTACAACATTTTGAATTATGAAATCTATTAGTTGGAAGATATAATTCATCACGTTCCCATTTTTTACAATACATTTTACCACATCTAAAGCACCAATCGTTACCACATCCTTCCCAATCATATCCGTTGTCATTGTAACCACAAATAACATATTTTTTCTCTTTTGACGATGAACACTTGTGGCCACAATGCGGACAATTTTTAACTATTATATGTTCCGTAGTACGTTGTCTGAGTTCCTTTAATGTTATAAATTGTGGCCTTAAAGGTTTTGAATTCGCAATTCTAGAAAATGTTTTTATTTGTGCTACATCACTTGTATTTTGTAATAAATTATTGATCGATTCGTATACATCTTCCCTATATTTCAAAGAATTTAAATCGTTAATATATTTTATCATTGTTTCATTGTCAAATGCGATATCGTATTTTTTTCCATTTATATAGCTCATCATTATGTTGTGGTTTAATGGTGTCAATTTATATTTATTAAGCATATTTATTGCATCATCTCTGGTTTTTTGCCCTATGATATTAAATTTCAATTTATTATAACTATGATAACTATCATTATTTAGTAATTGTTTATTATTTTTAATATTATTTACAGTGCATGGCATTATGTCACGTGGTAATTGAATATTTATTTTATTATGAATTCTGTCATTAATTTTATCATTAATTTTATCATAGGAATATTCCATCACTTACTGATTTATAAGATTCTATTAGTTAATATTTTTAGTGGAGCGAACGTACTAATTATCAAAATATATTTTTTATTTTTTTTTATAAATAAGTATTGTATGAAAATCATTATATCGCTTTATATCGTCATCAAAATCTTTAAAATAATTATCAAAACTGTGTATGTCAATAAATATTTGTTCCCATTGTTTCTCAAAATATTTTATTATATCATTTGTAGCTGGTATATTTTCTTCAAAATTTTTATCGATCCACGAATAATAAAATTTGTACGTGTTGTTCATCAATTTATTAATAATCAATTGATTTTTATAATTTATATTATACATTTTATTTGTATCAAGTGTAATTATGACGATCATTGAACCAGTTTTTGATATTTTTTCGATATTGTCATATAATATACCATAATTCGTACCATAATTAGCGAATAAATGTATTGTATTTATCATGATTATTATATCATATTTGTTAGAATAAATATTATCATCAAAATAACCCCAATTATCTAATAATATATCTCCCCAAATTATCGAGTCATCGGGTTTGATATATTTTGAACATTTAGTCAAACATTGATAGTCTTTATCAATTCCAACGTATTTATCGTACAGTTTTATATCTCTCAAAATTGAACCATTTCCGCATCCGATATCTAATATAATATCTTTACTTTTTATAAATCTATTTAATATATCGATATTCATCTTGTGTCTTAATTTTATGTAATTTTGAAGTGTTTCATCTATTTTTATTTCTATATTGTGATTTGTACACAGTTTATTCGAATAATATATATTTTTATCATGTAAATATTTTACAATATCATTGGCTCTCCATTGATTGTGATGTTTGTTTGTATGGTAGGTAATAATATTATTAACAATTGCATTATTATTAGGTTTTTGTTTATCGTGTCTCCGTTCAATCGGCTTGAACAATTTACTCTCATTAATGAATTCGCACCTATAAATGCCATCAAAAAGATCTGTTTTATATGTGGTGTCTATTATATTAATTTCAGTGTTTTCTGCTGTTGTAAATTTATTTGAAACTTTCTCATAAAGTAAATCGATCGTCATCATATTTATCGGCTTTATTTTTAATGGAGAACCAAATAATAAATTAGTTTTATTGTAAACAGATAAGATCCATCCATCATTTGGATAATATGTTATAATCTTATTATCAATGACATGAATAAAATCACTTAATGACATTTCAACAAGGAACGTCAATTTGGGATACCAATTTATTTCCTTTTTTTGATTTTTTATTCTTTCTAATTCGCAATATTCACTTTTTAATAAATTATTAACATCATCAATATTTTTACAAACAAAATTATTTTTATTTTCTGGAATGAAATTAAATTTATTTTCATATTTTGATCTTATCCATTTGGATCTATTAAATGAAGTGTTGTTGTGGGGTACCGGATATGATAATGTATCATATACATATTTAAATCCATCAATATCTTCAGCGTTGAAATAAGTTGATTTATCCTTAAAAACAGACGTTACACCGTCAGCTTTTGGTGACAAAGTTATTTGCCAATCACTATTATGATTATTTATTATATCGGTGACAACGGCCAATTGATGTGGTAATATGTGTACGGGATTTGCTAAAATATTGTGCATAGAATTATTTGAAACAATATAACTTATTATTATTTTGTGAAAATGAATAAAATAATCAATTTTTTAAGAAAAAAATGAAAATGTAATCATCTAAAGAGATCATATATTTTTTATTCAAATAATAAAGTTTATTGGCCATAAAACCACATAATATATAGAAATATATAAGAATATAAAAATGGCACAAACTACTGATATCAAGGATTATGTCGAAAAAATGGTTACCGATATGGTAAATGAAGAAATTAGTACCGATAACATTGCAGACAAAACATATACTGCACATGAGCGTCAATTCATGATTAAATGGGCGACAGATATGTTGTATGAAAAAATTATTTCAAAAAATAAAGGTGGTGAATCGTTTCGTTTTTGTGACGGTCCGCCATTTGTTAGTGCTAACACACTACACTTTGGGCATTTGCTTGTAAGTTACATTAAGGATGCCGTTTTGCGATACAAATATATGAATGGAAACGATTGTTTGAACAAACTAGGATTTGATTGTCATGGACTTCCATTAGAAATGGTTGCGTACAAACTATTAAATATTAATTCCAACCAAGAAGTTCATGAAATGGGAATTGATAAGTTCAATGATTTTTGTAAACAGACTGTCCATAATTTTTCTGGAGCATGGTATCCAATTTTTGAACGAATTGGTCGACTTGTGGATAAAAATAACACATATAAGACTATGGATACTAAATTCATGGAATCAACTTGGTGGGTTTTTAAACAACTATGGAACAAAGGTCTCGTTGTAAGAGGTTATGAAATTATGCCTTATTCAACTAAATGTGCAACTCCTCTTTCAAATTTTGAAGCAACAAGTAACTATAAAAAAATAGAAACTGAATCTGTTTTCGTATTATTTCCTCTGAAAAGTGATCACACAATTAATTTTGTTGCATGGACAACTACACCTTGGACACTTCCATCGAACGTCGCACTTACAGTCAATCCTAAAGCCCAATATGTTGTTTTGACAGACAACAAAGGGGTCAAGTATATTGTTGCCGATCAATGTGTTGAAGAATGTAAAATTAGATATAAAACAAAAGAGAATTTTGGATTGGGACATGAACTCGTTGGAACTGAATATATTCCACCATTCAATTATCTCAATCGTGATTCATACAAAGTTATTAGCGGTGATTTTGTTATTGTAGATAAAAAAGACAAAAAAGACAAGAAAAACAAAAAAGATAAGAAAAATAAGAGTAAATCTGAAACTGAACAAGTAGGGGAGGAGGAAGAAGAGGAGGAGGAATTTATTGGTACGGGTATCGTTCATACGGCAGCAGCATTTGGTGCTGACGATTTACAGGTTTGTTTGGACAATAATATTATTAAACTCGAAGATGTTAATACAGTTTGTCCAGTCGACGAAGAAGGTAAATTTACATCTATTGTATCAGATTTTGAAGGACAAGATGTATTTGTAGCCAATGATAAAATTATTGAGATTTTACAGCAACGTGGTACGATTTTGAAAATATATAAGTATAAACACAATTATCCTCATTGTCCCAGGAAGGATACGCCACTTATTTACATGGCTGTTAAAAGTTTCTTCATTGATGTTCCAAAAATTAAAGACAAATTACTTGCTGCAAACAAAAAAACGAAGTGGATCCCTGGATATGTTGGAGAAAAGAGATTTCACAATTGGATTTCTAATCCAAAGAAATGGGGTATTTCACGAAAGAGATTTTTCGGTACACCAATTCCAGTATTTATTAGTGATGATGGCGAAGAAATGGAATGTTTTGGTAGTATTGAAGAATTACTTGAACGTGCAGGTTTACCTAAAGATTCCTTGCCAGATATTCATCCCGAGTTCGTTGATAAAATCCAGATTCCATCAAAACAGGGTAAAGGTATGCTTAAGAGAACACCCGACGTATTTGATTGTTGGATGGAAAGTGGTGCTGTACCATATGCTCAATATCATTATCCTTTTGAAAATAAAGAAAAAGTAGATTCCTCGAATGGTTTCTTGACTGACTTTATTGCTGAAGGACTTGACCAAACTCGTGGATGGTTTTATACTTTGATGGTCATTTCAGCGGGTCTTTCTGATGATGACAACGTTGTAGCGCCGGCAAAGACAATTTTGACAACTGGGTTGATTCTTGATGAAAACGGTGTTAAATTCTCAAAAAAATATGGAAATTTCAAGGATCCTATGGAACTACTAGACAAATATGGTGCTGATGTCATGAGATTATATCTACTTTCATCACCAGCAGTTCGCGCAGAACCATTATTGTTTACTGAAAAACATATTGAACAAATGAAACAACGTGTTATTCCATGGATCAATGCTGTTAAATTCTTTGTTGAACATCGTATCAATTTTGAAAAGACGGTGGGTACATTTGATGAAGACGCTTATAAGAGTTCAACAAATGTGACTGATTTATGGATTCTTTCACGAATTGGCTCACTTATTGATACAGTCAGAGCAAAAATGGAAGAATACAACATCGATGGTGCAGTTAAAGAATCTATCGATTTTATTGAAGATCTTACAAATTGGTATGTAAAATTTAATCGTGATAGACTGAAAGGTATGAACGGGACCGAACAATGGACTATTTCTCTGTCGGTTTTACATCGCGTATTTATGTACTACACTAAAATGATGGCTCCATTCACTCCATATTTATCCGAGTATCTCTATACATTCCTCAAAAAAAATCATGAATCAATTCATCTCTGTAGCTATCCAAATGGTGCAGACAACGTACAAGATAAATCGGTTGAAATCGGATTCCGTAGACTTCAACAAGTAATTCTACCAATTAGAAAATTGAGAAGCCAAGTTCTTGATTTATCATCAATCAAGGCACCGTTAAAAAAGGTTACCATTGTACATTATGATCAAACATTTATCGATCAAATCAAAAGTTTTGAAACGTATATCAAAGAAGAAAATAACTGTTTGGCTATCGATTACAAATTACAGAGCGAATTTGAAACATTTAAACTCACACCAAATTTCAAAACATTGGGTCAAAAATATAAAAATATTGCAACGAGAATTAGAAAAGAATTGGAAAATGTTTCATCCGATGTTATGAGACAGTATGCAAATCAAGAAATTAGCAATATCGATGTTGTCATTGACGGTGTTAAAATAAGTTTAAATTCTGATTTTTTTGAGATTAAGCCAGTTCTAAATTTGGATTTCAATGAATCCAATCAATTAATCAACACAGAAAACGATCTAACTATAATCATTGACACAACATTCGATGAGGAAAATAAAAATCTATTCGTCGTAAAAAAATTTGTGTCGTTTGTACAAAATATGAGAAAAGAAGCGAACTTACGTCCTTGGGATAAAATTCGACTATTTATTGGTACATCATCGACAGATGCAAAGGAATCGATTGGACAATTCGTTACAATTATCAAAAAATATGATGACAAAATTATTGACAGATTGGGTTGTTCTGTAGAAATTTATGAGTCTGGTAACCAAATTCCAGACACGTGGAAGTGGAAACAATTTAGTCAGGATATCATTTTAGAAGAATTTGCTCACCCGATCCCCCTATCTATTATTTGGAATCCCATTGTAAGTGCGAACAATTCCAATTAAACCCCCCATCATATTTTTTTATTGTAAATAAAGTACAAGATGAATTATATTAATTACCATCCTGTTAAAACAACCTCAAACATATCTGTTAATTTTGGTTTTGATTATGTCAATTATGATGAATGTATAGATTACAATGATTGTATCACCAATAATAATATCAATTTAAAAACAAATATAGATATAATAAAAATAATTGATCTTTGTCTTTCACACGAACCAATTAATAATAACAATGAAAATAATAATAACAATGAAAATAATAATGATAACGAAGTCGTTGAAAATGTAGATGAAGTTGATATTCCCAATATTTGGCAATTTGATATAGTTTCTAAAAACACAATATTACCATCGGGTACACAAAAACAAAAAATATATAACAAATATGAAAATGTATATACACCAAGTAATAATATAATGAAAATCTATCAAACAAATAAAATAATTGAGACATTTAAATTAAAAAAAGATTAGAAATATATTTATTTTTAAAAAGCGTGATCACATAACAAATTTTATTTTATCAAGTAACTATATATTAAAATGGATACTGATTTAATGGAATATATATACAGCAATGTATTTGAGAATTACCATGAGTTTATGGAACACAACAATATTAAAATATTATTAAAAAATAATAAATTAAATCATAAATTTAAATTAATGAATTCTGATTTTACCGAAAAGGAAATTGATTGTAGAATTATTACTTTAATGTATATGATGATAATAAATCTCCAATAAAAATATATAAAAATAATTAATAAAAGTATATATGCGTCCAAAGTCATAATAAAATGGCTTAAACAATTATGACTATAATATAATTAAGAAGAATAAATAATAATGGAAAATTTTGAAAGGAAGATACCAACATTTGAAGGAGAAAATATGAGAATGGCAGATGATTTTACTCTTCAAAGGAGAGGATTATATTTGAGTGATATTGAACATGGGAAAACTAAATACTCTGATGATAACTTATTGATTATTACGGACGATGATACTTGTGGCTACACAGAAGTCGAAAAAGAACTTAGACAAAAAGTACTAGATAAATATAGTAAGTATTGGTACGCTCGTGTTTAAATTATTTTTATTTATTTAATAAATTATTTTTTACTTAGTTACTTTCAATACTTTTATTGAAAATAAAACAGTTAAACTAAAATAACTTAAGAACCTGATAATTATATGATATTATAATAATTATTAATGACTGATTCGACTAATCCGGGATCACTTACAAAAGAGGACATTCAATTCGTTCCATCAGTTGGAACTGTATTTACTGTTAAACCACAACGGAATTCTTCATCTGCTGTAATTAAATATTATGGTACGATGGATGCGAACGAAACGATTCAAGATGAACCACTTATGTGCCATTTTGATAAAATTGATGAGATAGATAATTCTGATGAGTCAAATGATATTAGTGAATTAAATAATCTTGCTGATGCTGATAAAATGGATAAAATTAATAAATTAAATAAATTGAGTAAATTGAATAAATCGAATAAATCGAATAAATCGAATAAATTGAATGGATCAGATCTTAATAGTGAGACGATGAATAAATATATTTATAATATATCTGAAACAGTGTATGCACGGTTTTATAAAAGTATGATAGCTGGAAATTATTTAATGATGAATAAAGGATTACCAGTAATACATTGTTCGATATTATACGAAGATAAATTGGTTAAAGGATTTTTATTGAATATATGTATTGAATTCCAGATAACAACGAAAGTGAAATCAGAAAAAGAATTAATTAATAATAAACTTGATGGAATTTATCAGATTGTAATAAGAAAAGATGAAAAGGAAGATGCAAAATGTATTGATTTAGAAACTTTTCCGACAGAAAAAATAATTATAGAAACATTAAAAACAATAATTCAAACGGATGAAATGAAAAGCATAATACGAGATATGTTAGAAAAACGTCGTCTTGAACGGATTGAAAAATACGGATCATTTGATGATATAGAAATTCCAAAACCACGCTATAATTTCAATAAATTAGTTCAACAATATTCACAAACGCATAAAACAAAATAATAAATACTAATAAAAAATTAAAAAAAAAATTAAAAAAATAATTGTGTCTAAATAATTATATATTTTTCCATTAACTATTATATTATAAGTCAAATAAATGTTTTATTTCTTAGTTAATAAATTATTAACATCGATAACAGATGAATCGCGAACTATGAAAATAATAATTATTGGTTCAATGTGTTACCTCATATTACATGCATATTTGTTCTCTATTGCTGGCGAAAACAGTGATCTGATAAAGAGATTTAGAAATTATATATACTATATGTTTCTAGCTGATGCAATTATTACAGGCACATATGTATGGTTATTTAGTAAATCAAATAATATAGATAACGAATCAATTGATAATGATGCCAACGATTGTGAGGATGAAAACACAGCCAACGAGAAAAAAAATGATAAACCACAACAAGATATGTCGACTATTTACAAAAAATTATTGGAATTAAAAGCCAAACAAAATGCTGCTAAAGAATCATCTGGAAAATCAGATAAATCGGACAAATCGGACAAATCGGACAAATTAGATGGGTCGAACAAATCCAATGATGTTCACGAAGAAAAAGTTCATAAAAATTTAGAAAACAAACAAGTTAAAACAGGATTGAGTCCGTTGGAACGCTTTAAACAGTTGAAACAATTACAAACAGCGCAAAAATTAGCTACTCAATTGAAAGAGAAAACTACAAAATCACCATTTGTCACCAAAGAAGAAACGAGTAAATTGAAAAAAGCACATAATTATAGTCAGAGTCATAGTCAAAGTAATGAGCAAGATAAAGATATAAATAAACGAAATCATGATGACAATAATGATAATGATGATGATGATAATGATAATGATAATGATGATGACATCGAAAATGATGGAGTCAATGGCGAAGAAGAACAAGATAATGAACGACAATCTCATGGATCCCCACATTCCCGTGCATCGATACCGACATACGGTAAGGAGAATACCAATATACTTAATGATGAAGACAGTGATATACCTTTGTATAATAACTAAATAACTAAATAATTATTTACATTCATATGTGGTCATTACATAATATTTTGGATAAATATGTAATGATACTGAATCTTCCAATGCAGTTATTTTATGTATATTTTTTGTTCCACAATTATATGACAGTTGATTTTTTTGTATAATACGCGATGAAATAAATTTAATTACATCATTTGTTTCCCCACAATGAGTTTTCATATTTACATATCGATTTTCTGATAGTTTTCCTTTCAAAATTTTCATACTACAACCATTATCTGAGTGATCATGAATTTTGCTTTCTTGATTTTTCTTCCAACATATGATGTACAAATCGGCATAATCGCTACTACACACAATATTTTTATTATATTTTTCATCACTATAAATTTCATACTTTTGCCAATCAGTTTCATTATATTCATTTAAATCTGGTAATAAATCGACGAGTGTTTTATTTTGTTTCAATATGTCATCTGCCCTTTTTAACAGTTCGTTGAGCATAATATAACTAATTGACTAAATAGTTAATCAATTAATTCTACTGTAAAATATAATATGATAAATTCAATTTTTATTATTTTTGTACTTCTTTAACCCAATAAGTAGTTCTACCCGTTCCATCTATTTCGTCTGCGAGAACTATATTATTATGACTATCTTTTTTTTTCCTGTAAACTAAAAATTCAAATTGGGGTAAGGTATCAATAAGTATTTCTGGTTGGTAATCTGGGAAAACACCTTCCTTAACAAGTTTTTTATGTTCATCGACAAAATCGATTAATTTTTCCATATAACCTGTTTTATTTGATATGTAACACATTTTGACGACGAGTTTAATAGTGTTCGCCAAAGTCTTAAGATCATCATCCGATAAACTATCTAATGGTCTGTACGGAGATATTTTTGCGCGATATAATATTTCTGCAGATAAATAATTACCTATTCCAGAACCGATACCTTTTTTTGTATCCTGTTCCAATAATAATGCTACAATAGGAGTATTTTTCTTTTTAGGGTGTTTTAGTATAAATTCTTTATACCAACGTTGGAATTGATCAACAGAAAAATCAGTCTTAAGAAAATCTGGCGCCAATGTATCAATTTTTTTATCTAATATATCAATATTTTGAGTTATTTGTATTATACCAAAGTTTCTTTGATCAGAAAAATACAGTTTTGATTTAATATTTTTATCTGAACCCGGATCTGATTCTATTGACAAAACAATTCTATCACTATTACCTTTTTTAAATGACCATTCACCGGTCAATCCAAACCAATTTAACAAATACACATATTCTTCATATTCATTTTTAAGATTAAACCACATAAATTTACCCTTTGTGTTAATATTAATTATTTTATTTTTATGATTTTGTAAATAATTAATTCCTTCTAAATGTTTGTGTGAATATTTTCCTGCAATAATTTCAATATCTGTGATAAACTGATTTTTGATTTTTGTTGTCAAATATTGTGATATTAATACTACTTCGCACAATTCTGGCATTTTTTAACTGAATGAATAATGGATATTATAAATATAATAATATATAATATCTCTAAGCCATCTATCATAAATTAAACAAAATTATAAATTATTATATAATTCATCAATTTGTTTATTATACTTTTTATTTATTATATTTCTCTTTAATTTTAATGTAGGAGTTAATTCCTCATTAATTTTTAATTCTTTGGGTATAATCTTCCATTTTTTAATTTTATGTACATTTGACGATGCTTCCTTATTGACGTGTTCTATTTGTTTTTCGATGTATTTATCATCCAATTTTATTTTTAATTTAGGAAAAAGTAATACTGATAAAAATTTTTGTTTATCGCCAATTACCACTGCATATTCTATTTCCGGTAAATGTTTCAAAATCGTTTGTTCAATCTGTGTGGGTGCTATATTTTCTCCTCCCGCCGTTATAATTAGATCTTTTTTTCGCCCTGTTATGTATAAGTACCCGTTATCCAATTTTCCTAAATCTCCAGTTTTAAACCATCCATTTGAATCGAATGCATCACTTGAAGCTTTTTTATTTTTGTGATAATTTGAAAAAATAGTTGCACCTTTTACTAATATCTCCCCATCTAAATTCACTTTAATTCTTAAATTATCGAGAGGAACACCAACTGAATTTAATCTTTTATAGCCAGGTAGTGATATAGTAAGAGGTCCTGTTGTTTCACTCATTCCATATATATCGTACAATGGTAATCCTAATGAATCAAAATAATCTCTTGCATTATCTGATATGGGTGCGGCAGTTGTAATGCAGTATTTACAGTCATTTAAACCTATTTCTTGAATAATTTTATTTCTCATAAAAAATTTAAATAAACTATTTTTAAAACCTGTTTTTTCTTCAATACTTTCAGCTATTTTTTCCCAAACTCTTGGAACTCCAACAAATATTGTTGGTTTCGCGTCTTTCAATGTATCGACAAGACTCGATTCGGATTTTGTCTTACTTTTTTTAGAACTACCAGAACTAAGAGCATTTTTATCAGCAAACCAAACTGAACCAGCTAAACATATAGGTATATAAATATCCATGGTTTGTGCAGCAATGTGATTAAGAGGTAAATATGACACAAATCGTTCCCCTATATTAAAATTTAATGTAGTAATTCCTTTCTTTTCACCACTAATACTTTTAGATTCTATTGTCGATAATAGTGATTTTAATGATTCCATAATATTATTATGTGTGATAACAACACCTTTTGGGTCACCTGTTGTTCCTGATGTGTAAATAATAGTTGCAATATCATCATTGTCAATGGATTTAATCATTTTATTTTTGTTATTTTTATTTTTGTTATTTTTATTTTTATCTTTTGTTGTAACCGGTTCCATAAATGCACCAAAACTAACAAGAGGGATGTTTTTATTTACAGAGTCTTTAAATTTATCTAATGTTTCCTGTTTGAGAGGTGAATAATACAAAATTAATTTTATGTTTTTCATTTCAATGTCAATAAATTTATCTAATTGATCATCATCATCAAGAACTAGTACATCAATATTAGCGTTATTTAGTATATATTCGCACGCATTTGATGTGGAGGAAGGATAAATTCCTATGGAAATACTATTATTTGCAATAGAACCGAGATGTGCATAAAACCACGCGGGACTATTAAAACCAACTATAGCAACTTTACATTTTGGACCTATCCAATAAGATAATGAATCTGCAAACTGCTTCACATTATTAAAATAATCTTCGTAATTAACACTAATCCAATCGATATTCTTTCTTACGACAAGAGCAGATTTATCTGGATATTTTTTAGAACATATTTCTAATAATCCTATAATATTCCTGTTAGTTTTTTGTGTATCATTTATGTATTGAATCAGAGGATTGTTCTTTGAGATAACACCAAATTTTTCTAATTCTTGGTGGTCATATCCAAATACATAATATATTAACACAATTACAATCACAATTAGTATGATTATAATATATTCAAGCCAATTATTATCATCAAAATTAATTAATTCTGGAAATTGTTCAGAAAAATTATTAACGTCTAAGTCATCCATAGTATTTATATGGTTCATATTATTCATATTATTCATATTATTCATATTATTCGTACTATTCATCCAGTTATATATTATAATATTATTGTGATAAAAATATTTACAAAATATGTGCATATTTTACATAATAAATATTTTGTAAAAAATATCTTGTAATAAAATAAAATGTGATCAAAAACCAATATTTTTTAACTTTATAATTATTATTAATAAGTAACGATGGAATATGGTTATGATGAAAATAATAAATATAATAGATATGATATTTACTCAGAATCTGCCAAAAAAAATAAATTAAAAATAATAAAGTATAAACAAAATAATGCAGAAAAAAATGATCTCAGTAAAATAATAAATTCGTGTTGCAGTTGTGGGAAAAATCTTCTATTAAAAAAACTTCCCCACATTTTATTGGAACCATGTGACCATATAATGCATAAAAAATGTTACTTGGGTAAAAAAATTTGTCCGATTTGTAATAATAAAATAAAATCAATCAAAACACTCGACGAAGTAAAAGAATTAAGTAAAAATAATAGTATTTATTATCAGAAATATATTGATATGGTCTCAATATCAAATTTTGATGATATGTTTTCAGTGAATAAAGAACTAATGGTACCTAATATGATTGATTTTCTCGGTATCTTATCATCTGTACCATTTTTATCTGGTTATGATGACGGACAAAAGGCAGCCCACGAATTACTATGTTTAATGAATGCAAAAGTTATCGTTAATGGTATGGATAATATAAAGAAAGGAAAACCGGTCGTGTACATTTCAACACATACAACATATTTAGATTTTGTTGTATTGTTTTATATATTAAGATGTGGATTTTTATCGTCAACATTTATTAAAGAAACTTGGTACGGAAGAATGATTCTTAATATTATACCATTATTACTAATTAAAAGAGCTAAAAAACCAAAGATATCAAGTTCAAATAAATCTGTCGATACAAATAATACAGACAATACAAATAATACAAATAATACAAATGATACACATAGTTCATCATCCTCATCCTCATCGACTAGTTCATTAAGTACGGTTGAACAAATGAAAAGATATGTCAAAAAACACGGTTCAATATGTTTATTTCCAGAAGGAATGATATCGCATCCAGATACAATTGTACGTTTCAGAACGGGAGCATTTTATGTTGGTTATCCTGTACAACCAATCGTAATCAAATACGAACCGGTTATTTATGACAACGATATTGACACAATGATAAAAAAATTATTATCATCCGATAATTTAACAATAACATTACATATTTTACCACAACAGTTACCTCCATTTGACGATAAAAAAATAGAAAATATACGGGAATTAATGGGTAAAACAGGTAACATTGCATTGTCTAGAGTGTCGAACAAAGACATTAATGATAAAGAAGTTCCAAACAAAAATAATAAAAATAATATATAAAATTATATCACAATACATTTTCGTATAAATCAGATCCATTTCTTTTTAAACACAAACCATTACTATTATTATTTATCATATACCAACCACAATTAAAGCATTTATCACATTCAGATCTTATTTTCATTTCGCATCTTAAACAATTACGCTGTACATCATAATATTTAAAACTATTTGATAAGAGAGGAAGTTTATACCATTTATTTTTATGCCAATAACCTTCAGGATTTAATTTTATGGATTGATATTTTTGATCAAAACTTTCAATAGGTTTTATTAAAAGTAATACAGCTAAAAATATAAATATTATTATTATTGTGTATATTATCATTATATATTATACAATAAAATAAATTTAAAAATAGAATAAATATAAGAATATTTATTTTGCGCCTTTCGATTGAAGAAATTTGACGACTTCTGTGTGTCCATGTTCGCGCGCTCTCCTGACCGCATCGTTCGAACGAGGATCAGCACCTTTTTCAATTAAATATTTTGCAACATCTAAATGACCACACCATCCTGCCAAATATAATGCATGAGTATTTTTTGCATGAACATTAGCATTATATTTTTCAACTAATGTCATCAACATATCTAATTGACCTTGATCAGCTGCTGTAATCATCAATTCATTTAATTTGTCTTTTGACAAATTAAAAATAATATTTTTTTTATCTAATTTTTCAAAAACGTCTTTTTTATGCCAACCAATAACATATTGAAGTAAATGACTATTGGCTAAATTAACTTTTTCTGTTTCCATCATATCAACAGCATCATTCAACGATTTTATTTCATCAATGAATATTTTAGGTGATCTCCATTTTGTTTCTTCTCTATCGGGATCTTGAACTATTTCACTGTCTGGTGGAATTGTCAAGAATGCAATATGTGCATCATTTCTGCCAAATCCTAAATATCTAAAAATATTATCTTTATCGGTAAAATAAAATCCTCCTTTTACACATGAACCTTCTTTGGAAAATAAATGGCCATGAGGATCAATATTCACCCCCTTATTATACTTGTGAGTATAGTGTTGAAATGCGGGATTTAAAACTTTGTAATAACGAAGTTGTCGAATAATCTGCGACATTTATGTTATTTGATTAATTTATAAAAAATTAATCAGATAAAACAATTACTTGTTATTTCAATTTTAATAAAGCAAAATTTATCTACCATAATCATCTATCCTCTTTTTTTTTGAAAAATCATAATAGTCAGTCAAAAGAGCTTTATCCATATCGCGATCATAATTGTTCGAGGTTTTGCTGTCCCAAAAATCATAAGGACGATATCTTTTTCCATCGAAATTTTCTATTGGTGTTGAAAAAATTACTAATAAACATATTATTATCAGTATTACAATTATAATTTTTAACATGAGTAAACGTATATTATAAATTAACTATATATATTTTCTATTTCTAATAAATAAATAAATTATTCAACAGTTACGATATCCATTTTTCTTTTATTTAAATATACTGTAACCATTTTTATTTTGTTCATCGAATCAAAATATAATTTCATCTGGTCTTCGACATTCTCTATTTGATCAAAAATATCCGAAACGCTTTTTAGATCATCAATATATTGTGCATATTGTTCATCATTTATATCAACAACATTATTGTTATCATTACTATCACTATCATTATTATTCATTGTTTTAATGAGATTATTAACATATTCTTGACAATCATTCAATTCTTTATTAATTCTGCCATGTTCATTAACCATTTTTTTAAAGCCAGATATTTCGTTCATTTTACCAATCTCATTTTTAATTGTCGTTAATTTTAGAGACAACATGTTATTTCAATCTTAATTTAATTTTACTTGATAATTATTGTACTATTACATCAATTTCTCCATCTCTCATTTTAATCTTCAATTTTTGTCCACTCTTATTAATATCTTTAACCGAATCTATCATTGAATTATTTTTTAGTATTATCGCATATCCAGCATCCATGTGATGACTAACGTCATATTTTGATAAATCATTTTTTAGTAACTTTATTTTTTCATTCAATTTATTCAAGTAAAGACTCATTTTATTGTCAATGTTTATTTGTAATTTTTCGACAAATCTAATATTCTCGTTTAATTTAGAGACAGGATCAGTAATTTTTCCTCTTAAAGAATTTATCACACCGGTATATGATTCTAATTTATTTTTGAGACAAAATAACATGTTATTTTCAATATAACTATTTATTTCGTTCATTTCGTCGTATATAGAATTATTTATTTTACATAAATATTCAGCACTAACCGAAGGTGTCGGTGCCCGATAATCGGCTACAAAATCAGATAACATAAAGTCAATTTCATGACCAACCGCTGATATAGTAAATATCGGACATATATGTATTGCTTCGATTACATCAGCAGATGAAAAACTAACTAAATCTTCAAAGGATCCTCCACCACGAGTAATAAGGATAACGTCCAATTTATCATTATTTTTATTTCTCCATTTTTCTAAATATTGAATACCTTTGACAATCGTGCCAGATGATTTATCACCTTGAGCGATACATCCTTTAATAACAATAATGCCTTTAAAATTATTTTTCTTAAGAACATATAATATATCTTGAAGGGCTGCTCCTTCCAACGATGTAACAATTCCAATCCTAGAAATTTGTGTCAATTCGGGTTTTTTATTTTGGAAATATCCTAAATTGTCATATTTTTGTTTGAGTTCTTCATATTGTGTATAATAATCGCCTGCTGAGCCGATAGCTTCAATTTTAGAAATTGCCAAACAATAAGATCCACTTTTAGTGTATACCGCAATTTTTCCAATTACCTTAACAATTTCACCGTTTTTATATTCTTCATGTTTCTTATAACCAAATCCCCAACACACGATATTAATGCAAGATTCAATATCTTTCAATGTCGCAAAAAGATTTTTACCAGTAATTTTAAAATTTGACAATTCACCCACAACAGTTATATTTTCATCAAATGTTGTTGTCAAAGTCGATTGAATTAATTTATTTAATTCAGTTACATTTTCAAATTCTGTATTTATAACCCTTTTAATTGAGTCTTCAGACTTATCCTTAGCAAGTGTATGTGTTTTTGTTGAGTTATAATTTTTTTTGCTTAAACCTTCAATATCGTCAATGACTGAAGTTAATTTATTTGTTTTAACTTGATCGTTAATTATGGGATTGGATAAAATAGCTTTGCTTGTTTGTTTAGGTTTATTTTTGTATATATACGACATGAGCTTGATATTTTAACATATTTTATAATGATAATTAGGTTGACCTATTAGTTTTCATTTTTTTTTTAATAAAAAAATTGAAATAAATAACTGATATAATGTTTATTACAATTTGATTTGCAATATTATAAAATTAACATTTATTATAAGCCCAACAGTAGCTCAAAAATGTCTCAAACAACTCACCGTGAAGATGCCGACTACATAAATGAGAATTACCATGTGCCAAATGGTATCACAGTTCATGATTTCGACAATGTTGAAGATATATCGTTTGCGAACGATATTTATGTTAAAGTTGTCCCGTTTGTCCCGCTTATGTACTTGATTTGTATCGTGCTTTTACTGATTTTGTTCAGTAACATGTGAAGATTTTGATTTATTATTAGTCAATAAGTACCCTACAAAATTATGCAGTTCATTGTCTTTGATTTGTTTATTATTATATTTTTTTTGTAATTCATCATATATCTCGCTATTTGTCTTCTCAGATATTGATAACATAAATGACAATTGAATAACATCAACAGAAATAGGATCCATGCCAAGTATGCTTATATTGTTTTCATATGGAAATATCAACAAAGGAGATATAACATCAAACGGTAAATCTGTTGGGAAATTTGTACTCGTATTATTAATACTTCTATTATACATTGGATTATATTGAATATCAACAACTATTGCACCCATATACTCCTCAAATCTAATAATTGATTTACTTATTTTTGTTCTACAACTAATCATATTAGTTGACGTATCTATCTGTTTCAATGAATAAGATGTAAGTTTAGCTACATCCAACGCATTAATTTCGCTATTAATTACTTGTTGTCTAAATGGGCAATCCACATAAGCAGAACCCCATATAAGGTGTTCAAAGTTAGTGTTAAAAAGAAAATATTTTTCTAAATCATGTAAATCGATATTATCACCGTATGCAATAACAAAACCTCTGACATTATTGGTGAATTCCTCTGGATAGATGCGAGGGTTATAAGTATCAATTAAGTTTTTGCACTCACTCATTACATTGTCTTCATTTAGATCATAATAATACCACAATATTGCCGGTATAATATCAGATCCAACAATCAAATTATTTTTATTGATAATAAAATATAAATAATCATCTTTAATATCATTTAATCCTTTAAACAAATTCGATCCAATTTTTTTTTTACCGAATATTTTGTACTCATGTGCGTTATCAAGAATACCACTTATCATAATACTGTTTAGTTCAGTTATTTCATCATCAGAATTAATAACACATTCAGTCATTTTTTTAAGAGTTATATTAATATTTTTTGTTTCGAGGCCTAAATTATCTATAATATTTTTAGTTACACAATCATCGTCGTTTCCAATGGTTTCACCAATTATTTTAATCGAGGACTTGTCAGTCAGATTATATTTTTCGGATATATTTTTTTTGTTAAGTAGTTCATCTAATTCAGTTAATAAATTTACATAGTTTTTTCTATTCATCAACATTTCCGAAAGTCTATTATACATTTTGTATAATTAAATATATGAATATATATTTAAATAAACAAAAAATTATTTGCGCGATTGCGCACCTTATGGTGATTAAATAATTATTTATTATTTATTATTTATCATCAATGATTTTATTAACATACTTGTCTGAACTTGAATTAAAAATAGGGATTTCATGAGTACCTTCTATCTCAACAAGAATGGAATTTGTATCATTTGCGAGTTTAATAGCATGATCATATGAAATTACAGTGTCGTCTTTACTATGCAAAATTACGACGGGATAATTTTTGTCATAATCTTTAATTATTTTTATATTATTACAATTATTGAAATCAAACGGAATGAGCGGAAGAAAATATTCTATATAGTGTATCAAATAATCATAATTTTTACTTAATCTTAATTTTTCTTTTGCAATAGTTGAAAAATCATAGAATCCTGATTGCATAATTATTCCCCTTGGCATGTTATTATTATTATTATTATTATTATTATTATTATTATTATTATTATTATTACTGATAAGATATGTTCCCAACCACGAAACAAATGAACATCCTAACGACATACCGTATAAAATTATATCATTATTGTTATTTTCGACTAAATAATTCCACGCTGTTTTAATATCATTTTGTAAACCTTGTTCAGATGGTTCCCCCGAACTTTTACCATAGCCTCTATAATCGAACAAAAATACAGAACCAAATTTCAATAAATATTTAACAGAGGAATGATTAGACAACAATGATATATTACCACTATTACCATGTGCATATAAAAAAATGGGTTCGTTTTTAATTGAGTCTCCATACTCGTTCTCAACAAGCGTATTTAGAACATTACCATACGTCATTCTTTTAATGAATATGTAGTGCAGTTGGTTTCCGTCATCTGTGTTAATAAATCCATCAATTACATCATATTGATTATCACCATTTGATATAATAGGTAATACTTCTAATTTATCACATTTTATTGGTAAATATAATAAGGAGTTACCTATTTTAATAGAAATTGTTTGCAATAAAATGAAAAATATTAATATGACGACAAAAACAATGAAGAATATTATAGTTAGATAATTATATGAATCAGTCATTTATATAATTATTGAAATATAAAAATAAATACTTAAGTAAAATACGGTCTCTCGATCAATGCCCTGTCACTGTTATAGTATCTTTCTGTTAATTGATTTATAGGAACATAATTTTTGTTCTCAAAATCACGATGATGATATGGATATTGTTTCATTCCCTTTCTAACACTCACATATGGGAACTGTTTTTTGGGTTTTGGTGCTACAATCAAGCGTGTATTAATTTGTGTTATATTATCAGTATCGTATTCGTATATTCTAGCCGACATATTAAAATTTTGATCCGTCGCACCTCCTAAAATTGTTGCTCCAGAACTAAAATTACTATTAATTCCTCGTTTATCAACATGCATTTGAATTGTATTATCTCCTGTAGAATTAAAATATTGTGGTTCAGTCAAAGCTTCATTAGAAAGTGGTTTGAACAATGTTTGATCAGAACCATAACGCCACTCATCATAAAAAGTCGGTGTTGAAATATAGCCGTCATCACCGTATTGATAAGGACATAAACGTTTTAGTTCTGGTTTAAAAACAACTGTAACAAGACCATTATTCGAATCATATCTTTCGACACCGGCATGTTCAGCGATATACGAATTTTCCTTAATAAAAACAAATTTTCTGTTAATGTTGGCTGGTCTTTCGATAGTAATCGAATCAAATGAAGGTATTCGCCATGCTCCGACATCTTCACCATCAATTTTAACGTATGCATCACATCTCGTTGTATGATTATTGATGAGTTTTATTTTATATGTTGATAAATTTGGTAAACTAAAATAATTATATTTACCTACCATAAAACGTTTGACGTTTGGTGAAATAATGGATACACCGTAATTATTTAAACTTACACTCATTATATATGTGTATTATATTTGTGGGATATAAGATATATAATAGAAATATATTATATATTTAGAAAAATCACTATAATCAATTATAAATATTTATCATTATGTACAGAAATATATTATAAAACTGAAGGTCAATGAAAGATTAAATATATTTAACGACTTGAAGATCAACTTTTTTATAATAATCAGTATCTATTTTTAAATTATTAATAACATTTATCAATGAATGGCAGCGTTCGACACCGTACGAGTAGTGTTTTGTTGAATTTATATTATTTATATGCAAATGTAAGTGCCATGTTGATGGTTTGTAATGAAAATACATACGAAGCATACATGCAGGAATTTTATATTGTTTTTCTATTTCAATCGCTGATATTTCTAACATATTTTCTAATAATGGAATATGTTCAGCTGTCAAGTCCCTGATACTCGCTAGATCTTTTCTTTTAACTATTAATAATAAATATAAATCTTCAATATCTGATGAAGTCCATGATGTGTCAGGTAATATAACAAATTCGTTGGTCTCAAAAACTATTTTATCGTATTCTTTGTAATCATCAATTATATCATGGATCCATTTTTTATCAGATTTGTAAATGAATGCCTTTGTAACTTTATTATATATATCGATGGTTTCAGTGTATAAAATTGATTTCTTAATAATTTTTTTTTGCAAAACTCCTGAAGAATTCAGTTTCTGTAAAACATCACCTACGTTTTTCGAGGAAACATTTGAATAATTTGAATAATTTGAATAATTTGAATAATTTGAATAATTTGAATAATCAGAATATTTGACGATATCTGCATCATATAATTGCAAATTGTTGTTTACCATATTTTCAGTGTTTCCCGAATTTGGGCTATTTGCGTCGTTTGCAGTATTGGTAGTATTTATACTATTAGTATTGTTCGTAACTATTTTCTCCATAATTATGATATTAATGAATAATTATTGTTTATATATTTGTCATTATAAAAAAAATTGATACTAAAATTCATAAATTAATAATTACTCATGATATATATGAAAATAATTAAAAATACAACTCGCAAATGTCAATACCATATGAATTTGAAAAGCGTGTAACACGATCCATGACATTCAAGAAGACAGGAAAATTGATGAGATCCAGGAGATTAATAAAATCTGTTAAACTCGAATCCTCATCTACAAGATCAATAAGATCAATAAGATTAATAGAATCTGTATCCACAATACCAACGAGACCTATGACGAGAGCATTTTATAATTTACATAAATTGAACTGTATTAATACAAATAATACAAATAATACAAATAATACAAATAATACAAATACAAATAGTTCAAAAAATTCGAGTAATACATTTAACACAAATACAAATAAAAAAAGAAAATTATCCGAAACAATTGATCACGATGATGATAATACAAATACAACAAATAAAATTAATAAAAAAGTCAAAATGAATAAATCCAACACTAACGAATCACTATGGAATAATATGATTAAATATATTAATGCAGACGGAACTAATAGAAGAGATCCCAATATTAGTACAAAGAATATGCTTGATATGGTATCAGCTACGGCACCAAAGAATTATTTGTTAAATGATCCGATTATTGATTGGCTTGATTTGTATCACACATGGGATCATGAAGGAAAGAAAAAAAAGCATTTAAATATGTTATTTAAAAATGGACACGAATTCGAATATGCCGTTGTAGAAGATATTAAAAATAGATTTCCGAATGACTGTGTAGAAATCGGCTCAGATAAAAATTCTCTCAATGATGACAATGCAAACAAGACATTCGACCACATGAAAAAAGGAACTCCAATAATATTTCAGGGCGTACTAATAAATAAACATAATAATACATGGGGAATGGCAGATATGATTTTGAGAAGTGATTATTTTTGTAAATTATTTGACAAAAACGAACTCGAAGATGACGAAATAAATATAAAAGCACCACTCCTCGATCATGATTATCATTATAGAATTATAGATATAAAATGGTCTACTTTACATTTCTGTTCAAAAGGATCTTTATTGAGAAATAGTAACAGAATACCAGCATACAAGGGACAACTTGCGATTTATACATGTGCGCTAGGTATGTTACAAGGATATTTCCCAACAAAAGCACATATATTAGGTAGAGCTTGGGAACAGGGATCTGCTTATGACAAAGCGAGAGGTTATAACTGCTTCTACAGATTAGGTCACATTGATTATGAAAAATGGGATAATAAATATATTGATATGACTGTGGAAGGAATACAATGGATTCGAAATGTGAGAAAAAATGGTTCAAAATGGACACTTAGACCACAGCCATCAAACAAATATTTATATCCGAATATGTCGAGTGCAAATGATGCGCCTTGGACTGATGTTAAAAAGAATATAGCAGAATCAATCGACGAATTAACATTATTGTGGAATGTTGGACATAAAAATAGGGCAATAGGTCATGCTAATGGTATTTATAAATGGACTGATCCGAAATGTACAGCTGAAATGATCGGTGTAAACGGACCCAAAGTATCAAGAGTTTTGAATAAAATATTAGAGGTTAATCACAGTGATAAATACAAAATACTACCGCAAAAAATATATAATAACGATGGAAATTGGCAACTAGAAGATTCTTTAGATTTTTACATTGATTTTGAAACAATAAATGGATGCTTTACAGAGCCACCAACTGATATATATGATTGCAGAACAGAAAATAATATTATATTTATGATAGGATGCGGATATATAGAAAACAATGAATGGAAATTTAAGCAATTTACAACAACAGATCTTAATAATGAAGAGGAGAAACGGATAATTAGTGAGTGGAAAACATTCGTGGATTCTAGAGTTCAAAATATGAAAAATAAAAGAAAAAATATAATTCCGCGATTTTTTCACTGGAGTAATGCCGAATTTACATCATTAAATTTAGCAAATTCGCGAAATAACTTTTTATGGAACAGTTGGATAGAAAATATTAATTGGGTCGATTTGTGTCAAATATTTAGAGAAGAACCGATTGTAATAAAGGGCGCTCTTGGTTTTTCACTAAAGACTATAGCAAAAAATATGTACAAACATGGCATGATAAATACAGTTTGGGATGAAAAAGGTATTGAAAATGGATTGGCTGCAATGATGGATGCAATCGAATATTACAAAATGAAAAATAATTCAAATACAAATAAAGACGCAAATGATAATGTAATTAAATCGATAGGTGAATATAATGAAGTGGATTGTAAAACAATGTGGGAAATAGTAACATATTTGCGAACTAATCATATTCAATAAAAATGTAGTTATTACGTAAACTTATAACAAATCTTATTGTTTCGTTAAAACTTTACAATAAATGTATTTATAACATTGTTAGATGTTATAATAACCCTTTTAATTGAACCTTCAGGTTTGTTCTCAACAAGTGTATTTATAACATTGTTAGATGTTATAATAACCCTTTTAATTGAACCTTCAGGTTTGTTCTCAACAAGTGTATTTATAAC
>Ga0206834_1008_pt1 | contig 60087 bp, 54 predicted proteins | sample Alteio_BWOrgCont_30_FD_152854 | JGI IMG/M metagenome (GOLD analysis project Ga0206834, IMG submission 152854) | Enriched cells from forest soil in Barre Woods Harvard Forest LTER site, Petersham, Massachusetts, United States -... | ecosystem: Environmental > Terrestrial > Soil > Temperate forest >...
ATTAATTAAAATAAAATAGATAATGTTGTTATAATGATTATATGAATGTAAACAACTGATGTATAATGTCTTTGAATATGAATAGTGTGTGTGAATAGCAGAGTGATGACAAATAAATAACTACACATGTGATAAGAATGAGTAAATTAATACAATGGCGCGCGCAAGTAAATAATAATTATTATTTACGTCTTTTATTTTTAATTAAAATAAAAGTGCCAGCATTAATTAATACTGTGTGGATTTAATTAAATCCATATTTAAATGATTAAAGATCAGTAATGATCTTTAATCGTAAACTTAATATACATTAAATGTATATCATGTTAATAAAGTACTTTCATGATTATGTCTTTTAATTCGCAACTCGCTGTCATATAGTTCCTGTATTCTGTTATCATGACTAATGACGAATATTGTGTCGTATAAAGATTTTATATATTTTATGATATATTGTATATTTTTAAATTTATTTCGATCTATGCAAGCCAACGCCTCATCAATAAAGAAACTATTAACATGAACGGTACCAGTATTTGAAAAATATATTTTCGTGGAAAGATTTATTGCAAATCTTTCATAACCACATAATCCACTTGATTGTATTCTTGTGGTATCAGTTCTATACAAACTAACAACCTTATTGATCTTCTTTTCTTCAGATTCGAGTTCCAAAGATATTTTTATATCACAATATTTCGATAAAATATTATTTATTTGTGCATTGATATCTTTACAATAATCTTGGGCTAATGTAAAACTTATTCCATTTGATCCTGTAGTCGCCTCATACATTTCAATTAGTGTTTTGTGTTTCTCAATCGCACACTTTTCTTTTGTTAACTCATTAAAATCTTTTTCTAATTTTAATTTTGTTTCATATGACGATTTAATTTTCTGTCGCTTTTCAATTAAATCGTTGTATTTATTTTTTAAATCTGCTTCTCTGTTTTGTAATTTCTTGTGTTCATTGCTATTAATATCACTTTCATATTCAGTTATTTTATCAGAAATAGTTGCCAGCAATTTTATATCACACCGTATTTCATTATCTAACTTTTCACATTCGATGGCTAATTTGCTTTTTTGTTCAACTAATTTTAATAATTCCTGTTCACGATAATCTCCTTGTTCATTATATATTTTCAATAATAAATCATCATGAATACAGTCATTATGAAGCTTATCTATTTCAAACAATATCTTATTTTGTTCTTTTTTATTTACATTGTCTTTTATGATATTAGTTATTTTATCGTGTACAAAATTACTAAAATGCTTCAATGTGGCTTGTTTTTGTTCAACTGTATGCTCATCCAATCTCATTTCATGTATTTTGTCTTGCATTTTAATTATTTCTTTTTCTAATTCGCTATGTTTATCTATTTTTGTATCGAGTTGTTTTTCACACTCTTCATAATCTTTTTTAAGACTGTGTACATCTATTTTTAATTTTTCTTCTAATAAATTTTTTTTCTTTGTGCATTCACTTAATATATTATCTATTTTATATATTTCATTATCAAATAAATCAATATCTGATTGTGTTACATTTTTTACATCACAATAAGTTTTATTTTTTTCGTCAATTTTTGTATTTTGTTTTAATAGTTCATTTTTAATATTTTTAAGGGGTTCACTTATTTTATTATGTAATTCATCAAATATATGTAAATTCAATTGTTTATATAAAAGTTCTTTTCTTTCACTGTTTTTCATATCAATTATGTTATCTATGTTGTTTTGCGACATATAACACACCGATAAAAAATCATCATATGTTATTCCCATAATACTTTTAATCTTATCTATTGACTTCTTAACTGTGGATCCAGTTATATTGTTTGACTTGCCTTTGTCATCTATTTCATGAATAACAATTTCTCTATCTTTATTTTTTTTGTTGTAAGATTTTTTAATTATATATTTAACGTTGTTCACCTCCAATGTCAAAACTATTTCGAAATCACTTGAATTATTATTCAATATTTGTTTGTGAGAGATTTCACCTTTTGATGTTTTATCGAACATTCCGTAAAGCAGAATGTCAAATATACTTGTCTTGCCCATTTGGTTATCTGCAACAATACCGATTACGTTGGCTAACTTAGCGAAATCAATTAAATTAATAGATTTATAACAAAATACATTTTTAAAAGATAATGTCAATAATTTAATATTTGATTTTGATTTTTCTTTAATATTTTTATATGATTCAATATAAGCGTTTTCATGTATTTTTTTTAAATAATTTATTTCGTCTTCTGTCAACTTATACGTTTTGTTGATGGCGTCAATTATCAAATCAAATAATGCTTTTTGATCATTTTTATCAATTATATTTTTCATCTTAAATATTTGTGTATTCGAATCAATTATTTCCTCAGGACGTATAGGTGTCAATACAATGTTATTTCCTTGTTTTATTTTATTAATAACTCCATCGACAATATTAATATGTGTATTTTTATATTTTACATCTAAATATATTTTTTTATTTTTATTATCATTCAACAATTTTTCTGATTCATTCGTCAACTTATTATCTATAACGTGCGCCGTAATATATTCAAAATCACTTTCCAGTTCTATAAATTGTGAACTAATTTTTTTATTATCAATTGTCCATCTAATGAATCCGTGTCTTCCTATTTCAGTTTTATCTTGTCTTACAAGTGATGAACTATATGCCACGTGATCATTAATAAATATATTTTCATGTATATCTCCCAATAAAACTAAATCATAACCATTGAATTCATCTATTTTTTTATATGAATGAAATTTCATGTACTTTAGTTTTTTACTATCATCATAAACAAATCCGTGGTATAAACATATTTTTGTATAATCATCAGGTATCATCGCAGAAGGTATTAATCTTTTATCAAAAATTGAACAAATAGAAAAAACAAAATTACCATATTGATATAATCCCGTATCGCGCAGATAATATATTTGATTTTTATAACTAATGTCTTTATAAATACTTTCAATGAGATCAGCGTCCAATTTATTTTTTGTATTTACATCGTGATTTCCTGGGATAATTATAACAGGATGGATACTCGAAAGCATCTTTAAAAGCTGATATAATTGGGTTATACCACTTATAGAAAGGTTATCTCGGTAACTAATTATATCGCCGACTAAAACAATTAGTGCATTTCTTTTTTTATCACTTTGTAGTTTTTCCTTGACTCTTTTAAATGCATCACTGTATTCATTATTGTCATCAGAACGTGGTATATGGATGTCTGCAAAGTGATACAAATATTTAACTTTCTTTTTTGACAGTATTGTTATCTGATCTTTGTTTTCTTTGTTAGATAATTCTGTCATATTTATAAATATGTTTATGAATATGTCTTTATATATTTATAATTTTTCAATGTATTTTAATAATAAAAAAATACATTGTTTTTATAAATAAAATAATTAATGTAAATTATTATTCTTTTTCCTGTTTTTTAGGAATAACTATATTATATTGTATGCTTGTTTTTGTGACACCTTTTGCTAACTTCGTTGTCACAGTTAAACATTCTAGTTCCAAATACAATTCATCGCACATTGTACGGATAACTGATAATAAATATGACTTGATTCTAGATTTTTGATTATATTTTAAAGTACTCTTATTGAAGTGTTGCATGATCTCATCCATCATAGACTCACAAATTTTCTCGTTCAAGTCAGACACAAGATCATCTCTATTTATGTTCTTGAAACCTAATACATCTGTTATCGGATCTTTATTTATATTGGTTAATATAGCATTTAACAACTTTAGAAGTGTTGTATATTTCTGTTTTAATTTTTCTTGAACATACAATTCGACATTCATGTTTTGTTCGTTATAATATTCAATATCATCATACATTTAAATATATTTATATCAATTTTTTTAATTTATAAACTTTTTGTATTTCTCATTACTTTTTGTATCATATTTTTTTAATTCTGATTTATTAAGACCAGGTTGACCGTCTGGAACGAGTAGTTTGGGTGTATCAAATATTTTATCTACATCGATTATTACACTTGCAGGTTGTACAACAATAAGTGATGTAGATTTAGTATTTAAAAACTGATTTTGTTTCTCTTCAATTTGCTTAAAAATTTTATCACTTTCCTCCTTATTTCCTATTTCATCATGCATTTTTTTAAGTGACCATAATTTTTTTATCAACAATAAATCAGAATCATTTTGTGTATCTTCAATCTGTGATATTTTAGTTCTATTTGTTGATTTAGTTTTTTTGAGGACTTGTTCGGTATCGATCACCTTCAATACTGAACATTCTTTGGATTGATCTTCTTTCGGTAGTTTTTTATTGGAATCTTTTATGTTATCTCCTTTTTCTATTTGTTGATCAGTATTCTGTCTATTTTTAATGGTTTCCTTTTCTTTGATGTCATCTTTCACTTCTTGTGCTGTTATACCAAATAATTTGCCAACTTCCTCGTAAGACATACCACTCTTAACATAATCCTCTTCAAAATTCCATCTTTTAAATTTAATTGTTCCAGGCTTGCGTTGTAAAACTTCTCCTATTTCATCAAAAGATTTCTTATTTTTAAACATTTCTTGACATATTTCAGTATCTTCTTTCGTCCATCTTGTACCATCTTTTGTTCCTATTGAATTAATTCGTTTGATAATTCTCTTCGGTGTTTTTTCTGTTTTTTCTGTTTTTTCTTCCTTTTCTACTTTCGCTTTCTTTGTAACAATCGTCTTATTAATATAATTCATCCGTGCAAATGTTCTATTCATTTTATTGCAATATATTATAATATATTGTAATATCTATCTTTTAAGTATATTTATATTTTCCGTGTATTTTTTTTATATTTTTTTACATGTAAAATTATACATCATGTGATATATATTCGATGCCAAAAGCAAAATAACATTCTATTTTATCATTATAACATAATCTATGACTTTCAATTTTTTTATCTGTTTCTATTCCCATATACATAAAATTCCAACCTATATTTCTCGTAATATTTCTATCAAATGTATCAACAATAATGCGAGTAGTTAATGTTTTAATCATCTCCATACCCGCGCAATCTGTTATAAACGTATCATTCTTATCAAAACTATCACACTGACCGCAATCTTTTAATTCATCCAATTTAACAATATCGTGTTCAATACAGTTCGTGAATAACTGTAGAGCCTTATTGACTGATTCAATGATATTTGATCTTTCGTCAAAATCAATATCTGCCAATATTAACGCCAAATATGGATTCTGATGTAATCTATTAAAAATCAATTCTATTGACTCATCGGACATATTTACATCAAATTCTTCGGACATGAAAGTTTGCATTTTTTCTGCATCATTTACTTCACCAATACTTTCATCATCGTCTTCATTGATATTTTCATTAACATTTTCATTTTCATTAAACAATTCCCATTTGAATCCCATTTTATATATACTATTATGTTAGATTTATAGCTTTAAATATTTATTTTACTATATTTTATTTATAAAAAAAACACATGTATTTTTTTCATGTGTAATTTAATTATAAATAAAATACGTATTTTTTACATTAAAATTTCCTAAAAAAAACAAACATATTATAAAAAAATTACTTAACCTGTTTACCCTTTTTTGCTTGCTTCTCTGCCTTTTCACGATCCTCGAGCAATTCAATCACATCATCAACATTATAACCCAATCCTTTGGCTATCTCATTTAATGTCTCATTTTTCTTCTTGTCATGTATATAATTCATTATCCTAAATCTTATTGCGCTTGGTTTCCTTTTTAGCTTGGTAGCAATTAATTTATATGATTTCTTTTGTTTAATCATCTTGATAAACAATTTATTATCATCATCTGACCATTTCTTATTATGATTTGATATGTTGTTATCGCCCATATATATATATATATTAATTTGTATTATTTTGTTTTATTTATTTGAATATTTAATATTGAATGATATGACGGTATCAAAAGATACATAATCGTTTTACCTCCAAAAGTGATTAATATGTCGGATAAAATGATTTACAAGACACATAAATTTAAACTTTCCTGAATATTGATTCACATAATGAAAATCATAAATATAATAACGGCTAGTAATTAAATAGTCGTTTCATCAATAAATAAAATCATCTCGGAACACTTATTTATCTTCAATCCTTCTATATTTTCCTATGCAATAAAATTGGACATTAGTAACATCAACACATCGTTGCCGGCACAATAATTATATATTCATTTACTGAATTGAGCACGAATAAGTAAAAATTTATATCCATCTAATTCACTAATTATACTCGATTCTCTTTTTTCTATCTCTTTCATAAATCTGTGGCCACAACATGTGTTCTCATAATATTTGTCAGCATATTTTCGTAAAATATCTCTATCTACTTGACATGAATCATTTTGATTCATAATTTCTATTAGTATACGTAGAAATCCATCCGTTATTTTATTTTCAGAAACTTGTCTATTTCCTATGAAACCCAAAATTTGCAACTGTTTTTTATTTCTATCTAACTCAATCATCAATTCGTCCACATAATACATTTTTCCATCTTTCCCTTTAACATATAAAATCATAATATCTTTAAAATAATCGTCGCCCGCTATAGATATTTTGTATTTAGTATTTGATATTTTGGTAATCATATTAATAAATTGAATTTGTGAATTATTGCATGTAATTATTTTTATAAGTTTACTGACTGGTATCAAAAAATTAGTTACAGGAGTTTTTGTTGGTGCTCTATTTGACAATACATGATTATTATTGTTGTGTGCTATTGTATGTATATTTTGATTGATAAAGTTAATAAGCTCATGATGTAATATATTCGGATGTGTATTTAGATCGATGACTGCTATATTGTTTGTTTTAACAGCTTCATCCGTCATAGTCTTAGAAAAAAATTTTGGAGGTTCTATCTTGTTTTTAACATACATTAACTTACCAAATCTATTTTTTTCATATGTTTTACGCGATATTTCTACCATGTCGTAAATTACTCCAAGATTATTTCCGTCAATTTTTACATAATTTTCTGTAATTCCAGGCATGAATTTACGAAATGGTACATTGATTTCATAATCTTGTGAATCTTTTTTAATCTTAAATATAGAAATTAATGATTGCTCTGTAGTTTGTTTCAATTGTTGATCCATATACATATATAATCAGAATAAACCTTTATTACCCTTATTTTAAGTCATTAAAATGATATATCGATCTAATTCAAAATTTGTCTCGATAATGGATGTTGCAAATAAAAATAATATTAAAAAAATTTTTGAATTAATTCTTCCAGATACTATCCTTAAACATGAAAAAATATATCCTCCCAAATTACAAAATATTATAAATTTTTGTGATAATGATTTATAAAAATAAAGTTGATTATAATATGTGTTGTAAAATTATGATTTACGTGTTTTAGCATAAATACAACATAAATATAAATATATCATGGCATCAATGATGAACAAATTCAAAGATTTTTTATTCAAGGAAGATCGAAAACTAAAATTAAAAATGTTTTGGATTATTGAAAACAATGATGCAGAAGGATTAACAGAGTTATGTAAGCAATTAAAAACAAATAATGCAGACATAGGATTATATTTCATGGAAAGTTGGAAGACTATTTTTACAAAGGAGGAATCTGAAAAAATAAAAGTCGATATGTGCGGAGTAATGGATTTTTCACCATTACAGCATGCTTGCAACATTAAATGGTATGATGGTGTTAAAATATTAATTGATTATAATATAGGTGGAATGCAAGGATGTGGTTTATCCATTGTGAATGTCGATAAATTTAAAGAATACTACAATGCAAATAATACAAATTAAATCATTGAGACGATAAATAAAATTTAAGCAAATTATCTTTTATTTGAAGCTCAAATTTGTATGTCCTCGATGCGTTACTTGGATCCACTGTAAACCCTGCATAACTACATTTTGCAAATTTAAAATATTTCATATTCTCTTCAATTTTATTTTTAAAATCTTGGTTACATGTCCCTACAACGCGACTGTTTATCGCTTCTATATGAGGAATTAAATCACTAAATATTTTTTCAAATTTGATGTGAGTATTTTCAATAACACTTTTTATAAAAAATTTCAAATCTCCAATTTGTTGATTTTCGCTACCTTTAATCACACTCACGCGATAATTTGTATAATCAAATGGCAAATTAGTTTTATCGCGATCATCACAACATATCGATATAATTTCTTCTTGTTCTTTGACAGCATGAGCATAACCGAGTTCAAATAATACATTTGGATTTTGACATTTACGTTTATCATTAGTTGTATCATGATAGTTGATAACTGACATATCACATATAAATATGTCACAATTTTTTATTTTTTGTTTAATTGTCTCGGGAATGTTTGGTGATCCACTAACTTCACGTGTTGCTTCATCATATTTAACAATATCCTTACATGCTTTTTGTACTATATTTTTAAAATCATTAGGTATATCACTTTGCCACGAAAAAAAGAGAATCGGTAATGTCATAATATGTTTATTTAAATTATTCATCATATGCACTAATTTAATTATTTTTTTTTTGTCAATTTTTTTTAACTGTTATCTCCAAAAAAAATCGCGCTGAATATTGATTAATATAATGAAATAAACAAGTTGAAATCGATACATATGTGATCATAAGCAATAATTGATTTCCATGTTGTATTGAGATCGACTTGTGATTCCTTATACTATTCGATATTTGTTTTGTTTAATTTATTCTGTATTATTTTCCAATTTGTTTGAGACGTTGTAAATATCATCAATTTAATCACTGCCATCATATGTTATTCTAACTTTTTGATCAACATTTACCAAGAGTGGTTCAGTGGAATCAATATCATTATTATCATCATTCGCATATATTTTTTGTGTTCGCCTTCGTTTAATCTCAAATATAACGCACATAACAACCAAAATAAACTGGAAGCATGTTGTACCTAAATAAGGTAACCATGTTGTTATATGAGATTCAGTATCTAACCACATATATGCTGTCCAAACTGCATTTCCAATAACTTGCAAAACTAAAGTAATCAAACTAATCGAACCAATATTTTTCTTCAAATAAATTTCATAAATTTGAGGAATGTATTGTAAGAAAACTGTTCCCAAACTAAAATAACCCAAACTTTTCGCCCAGATAATACATAGCTGACCGTTTTCTTCAGAACAATCTGCTTCAAAAACAGAAACAATCGACAAAATAGTTATCATTAACACAATAATTAATGCCAATAACATAATTCTAAATTCCTTTCTTTTATGAAATGGTGTAAAACAATCTAATTCAATGTAAGTTAATGCCAATGTGTAAAAAACGCAAAAACACAAAAATTGAATGCCTATTTGGTAAAAACTCAGTAACTTCACTGAGCAATCCACAAAATCATTACATTCAAACATTATGTCTGAGTAGAAAATAAAAGCATTACATAATGATGCACACGCACCAGACAAACCAATTAATAAAAAATAATGATTAATTCCCTCGCTGGTTTTATTCGAGATAATTTTATGAAATTGGGGTAAATAAGTTATGATAATACCTATACAAATAAAAATACCGAAAAGGATAGCTGGATCCATAACTACCAGAAGTGACAAGACTACTTGTCTTTTAAAATATAATTATAATTACACCAATAACAAATTTATTCAATTATTTAACAATTTCGTCTATGTAATATTTATAAGTATGCCAATATCAAGCCTATTTAATGAATTATGATCAATCATTCGATAGCACAAATAGGTTAATAATATGATTATCAAGGCTCGAAATGAATTGGTCACGTCATCACCTAAATCGCCCCGAATATTGATTAATATAATGAAAACATATATTGAGATCAATGTATTTATAATTGTACTCATCTATTGATATTAGTCATATATTGAAATCAATTTATTGTTTATTATATTTTTTCAATATTTGTTCATCAATAAAAAGTGAAAATTAAAATTTTAAATAAGTTATTATAATTCATTCACTAAATAAACTTCATTATGCAACCTCAAAATAGAGATATTAAATACACAGAATATAAAATGGTCATTGTTAGTTCAAATGATGCCAATACAAACCTACAAGAGTTCGAAAAGCAAATGACAGCATATCTCAAAAAAGGTTATATACCAATTGGCAATCCAACTTATTCTTTTGATAATGGTTTACATCAATTTGCCCAAGCAGTTTGTTTACTCAATCCAGAATATATATATAATACTATCATCTAATAACTCAATAACATCATCAACCTTGTAATTAAAATCTTTGGCTATTTCATTTAATGTTTCATTCTTGTTCTTATTATTCCCGAGGGACATAATTCATCATTCTGAATCTTATTGTGCTTAGTTATTTTCCTTGAGCTTAATGGCAATCTCTTTGTACGATTTCTTTTGTTTTATCATCTTGAAAAATATTTTATTGTCTTCATCAGACCATTTTTTATTATGATTAGATACTATGTTGTTACTCATTTATATGTTATATTTGATATTATTATATTTTGTTGTGTTGATTGATAAATAAATTAATGTTTTGTTGTTGTATGAAGTAAAGCCTATTAAATGTATTATGATTAGTCAATTGGATATGTAAATGATATATAATATGATTATCAAGGCTTGATTTGTAATTTGTCGCGTCATCGCCAAAAATCGCCCCGAATATTTAATATACTTATATCAAATTCTTTCGATGAAACAAAATTTTTAATTTCATCTATAGTGCCGTATACGAATATACTTAGAATTTGATATGTTATTTCCATAATTTTAATTAAATAAACAAAACATTTAAAATTGTGTAATCAGACATTAACCGGATCAATTTTTATTTAAACAAGAATAAAAAATATCACCATCTCTGAAGACAAATCTTTCAGATTTAATGAGGTAGGATTGAGCATTACATTCCGAGAAACTCTCTCTTCACGGAGTTAATGAATCCATTCATCATTATGCGATACATGAAGTCTGCATGTCTTTCCAGTTCTTCCATGTCTTCAAGAAACAAAATGTATTGCTCCCGGTCTTCTTCATCCATTTGTCGGAGATCTTCTTCTTCGCGGAGAATCTCCTTGGGATCAGTGAATCCCAAAGAAGGCTGGTGTGAAATGTTGCGACGACGTGTGAACTCGCGATCCTTTGCCTTCCTCTCAAGGTTCTTGGCCAATTTGTTCTTCTTGCGGATATTGAGAGGAAACATATCACCAATAGTCTTCTTGGGAGACTGTCTGGACTTGGCGGACATAAAGTCTTCATTGTCATAATCAGTGAAGCCGTCCATGTTTTGTTTAGTTTATTTGGGGACTTATGGGAAGAAAAACGCTGAAAAATAAGGAGATTCAGATAGAATCTGTTGAATGACACTGGAGATGGTATATAATAGATGTGTCAGTCTATTATAAAATTCAATTTTTTATTTATTATTTTGTATAATGTCAACAAACTCATCACCCATATTTAACGTGTATATTCATACAGTACAAATTTTACTATTACACAATAATATTTCAATTTTTAATTATGAATTACAAGGGTGGGGGACAACTTGCCCCCACCGATTAAACAGTTAAATTCGTTGATCTCGGTAACATATTGAGATCGATTTATTATTCAATATTTGTCTATTTTATTTAGTTTTTTTACCCTGTTTAACTTGTTTCTCAGCCTTTTCACGATCTTCTAATAACTCAATCACATCATCAACCTTGTAGTTTAAACCCTTGGCTATTTCATTTAGTGTTTCACTCTTCTTCTTATTATGCACGTAATTCATCATTCTGAATCTTATTGCGCTCGGTTTACGTCTTAGCTTAATAGCAATCTCTTTATACGATTTCTTTTGTTTTATCATCTTGAAAAATATTTTATTGTCTTCATCAGACCATTTCTTATTATGATTCGATATGTTGTGATTGCTCATTTATATGTTATTTGACATTATTATATTCAACTGCATAATTGAATATATTTATATATCATGTATTGAAAACGCTTGTGACAATAATTCATTTAAATAAAACATAAATATAATTTATTCCTTCAATAAGTCCAAATCCTCCATTTAATATTGGTTTACCCTCATTATCATATTTAATTGTATTCACAATATGAATATTATCCTTAAATCTTTTTACTAATTTCTTTTCTAACATTTTTGCATCATGTTTTGTTTGTGTTTTGCATAATAAATACATTGTTTCCATTCCTTTTTCTATTTTATGGTCTGCACATCGTTTCTCTGGATCATGTGATCCGCCTATATAAAAAAATTTGGATCCTTTCAATTCTATAATTTTTTGTTTACAGTATTTGTACGCTGATTGTAGATCGTTAAATTCTGTTAGTAGTTGATTGTTTACTGGCATTTTAATAAACAACTATTGTTCCATTTCTTTATAACGTTATTCTTATGTGATTAATAATCTCTTATGGACACATGTAAGAATTTACATCAATAATAGAGTTCATCACCATTATGTTGTCTATTTATCACTGTATATTATTTTTCTACATGATTTATATTTTTTATTCACTCAATTGTTTCAATAATTGTTGTTGTTCATTCTTGTAATATTCGATTGTTTTTTCATATTCTAATATATCATTCTCATTTTCAAATATATGTTTACGTACTAAGTTTATAAATTCAACATTCCATTTGAAATTATTTTTTTCAATAAACGTATCAATAAATTTTTTATCAATCGTATGACCATCAAACATAAAAGTGATTGTATCCGATATTCTTTTTGTTTTTAATTCTAAATTATACCAATATGATTCATTCGGTTTTATATCGAAGGGTAATATATTATCTATTTTTTCATTTAATTTATCTAATATAAATTCGCCGATGTTTTTATTTCTATAAAATGCATCAAATAATTCGATTGTATAAAATGGTATTTCCGTGATATAACAATTTCTTTTTTGTATCATCACATAACCTAATGGTATTCGATATTTATCATATTTTTTTATATGTTCATTTATAATATCATTCCCCAAAAAATCGATCCATTTTAATTCCTTATCACGTGTACACTTATCATCACTTAAATCACCAACTAATATTAAAAAATTGTTTAAATTTTCTAATATATAATCACAATTCGGATGTTTAAGAATATATTCAAATAATACATTACGCCTATTGAATGGACCATGCACAAAATGTTCGTTACCATTACAAAAAGAAAATAATTTTGTTTGTTCAAAAATGAATTCATCCTTATTTGAATTATTGTATTTAGTCATTAATTATTTTATATAATTTTTCATCGACTACGACAATACACTATTATTAATGGTATTTTTTATTTCAATTTTTGTTATTAATAATTTGTGATTATGAAATTATTTCAAGCCTAACAGATATATTATTATGAATCATTTGATGATGCATATTAATACATAATATGATTTTCAAGGCCCGAACAAAATAGTCACATCGTCACCTAAAAAATCGCGCCATATATTGATTAGTATAATGAAATCATATGTTGAAAACAATATATATGTAAAATCATAACATCGATTGATATTATCATATATTGAGATCTACCTATTATAAGTTATATTATTCAATATATGTTTTATTAATTGAACTATCATATAAATAAAAATCACAAACTATTCCCATAACTCATCGCCACTTTTTGTTCCGTATTATTATTAGCTTTTATTATCACTTTTGTATTCATATATTTTTTACGTTCTTCAATAAAATTGACTCATCTGACTAACGTCATACGTGGATTAATATAATGAGCATCATAAATTAAATTTATTCTTTTGTTAAAACAGTGTATTTATTAGGATCACAATCATCAAAAAAATGTTCTCCGTCGCCATCTATTTGACAACTGTTATAACCTTTAAATTCCCATGTTTCACTCCCGTCCCAGTCGTAACATTTTTCATCCACACGTTTTGTAATTTTAAATTTTTTCCCTATATCTCCTTTTGAAATGTAAAAAAAGAGACAAATATTCGTTTTATCCAATAGAATTATATCACCTATTTGGAATTCTGTTACATACTTCTTATTGGATGATTGTAATGAATTTTTAGATTTACAAAGTGAAGTTTTAGCTTTAATTATTCTGTTATCTAGCCTTTTAATTTTTTTCTTACATTTCTTTATTTTATCTTCAATATATTGGATATATTTCGTTTTATGAATAACATAATATTCGTTCTTATCAACAATACCATCATATATTTTTTTATTATCAATCATATTTAAATCTTTATTCACTTCAGTCGCCATATAGTCTAACTTATTTAAATGTTGTTCCAATGTGTTCCATTTTTCTTCTATCTTGTCTACAATTTCATATGTCTTACCATCTGAGTCAAATATAATATCTCCCATAATAAATTCTGAAACTATTTTTTTTTTGTTTAATTTCTTTCATAATAAATAGTGATAGTATTTTAATATATAAACATTTTTTCTTCATGAATGTATTTTTCAATTTTACACACCTCAGAGGCATATATTTATTCAATTTATCTTATTTCTCTATTTTCTAATAATACAATGAATTATTCTTCTTCGTATGATTTCTTTTGTTTAATCATCAACTATCGTTAATTCAAATTAAGAGACAGTTACATCTAATTTGTCACTAAATTCATTAAAATATTCTGCTAAAGCAATCACAGTCACATTTATGATTCTTCTTTCTGCTTCAAAAGGATGGTAATCAGATTTTGATAATTTATGAAATAAATTCATTAAATTATTTGAAGCAAATTCTAATTTATTAACATCATACTCCATATCAACAAATTCGTAATTAATTCTACTATCACCACCAAATTTATCAAACAGTAATACAAGATTAAATTTATTTTCGTTGAATGATTCTCCATAAGTATCTTTAAGTGTCATATCATCTTCAACAATAGGTTTTAAATTATTTGGGAAATTAGGAGATTTCAAAACTTGACTAATTGTATTGAGAAGTACATTTAAATCATCAAAAACTTGCATAGTTATATTTCTAAAATTAAATAATTTACTATCTTCTCCACACAAATTAATAATAATTTTTTCAATTAATTTTTGTTTTTCACCTAAGTCGATACTATATTCTGATGACATATTTATTTGTTTTGATATATTATGATTTGTCATATCTAATGCAATCATACAAATATTTAAAAAATCAATTTTTAAATTATGTTATAAATTAAAGCCTTGAGTGTCTATTATTATTAGTCATTTGACGATATTCAGTGATACATAATATGATTTTCAAGGCATGATTTATAATTAATCACGTTATCGCTTTTAAATTGCCCCAACTATTGATTAATATAGTGAAACGTAAATTGAAACTGATATATGTAAAATCATAATCATTTATTGATAAATTATAAATTATTAAAATCAATTTATTCGTCATTACATTACTCAATATTTGTTTTGCTAATTGTTATAAATACACATATAAACAAATATAATATATTAATATTATTGTACACAAATTTATGACATCAATCTTATAACTCCGCATTGAATGAATCTCGAATTAATTTAAAATTTGTTTTACCGCAACCAACTGGTGATATAATTATATTTTCTGATGTACCACAATATAACATGTATTTTTTAAAAAATTCCAAATCAATATTATTTTCAGTATAATGTGCCTCATCAATCAAAATCATCGGCCCATATTTTGTCTCAAATTCTTGATATTGTCCATCATATTGTTCTTCTAGCTCACTTTCATTTAAAGTATCAATATATTTTGCAATGTTTTCATTAAATTGTTTTCCTGTGATATTGTTCATTAATGATCCTGACATCCTATGTATTAACACCATTTGTAATTCCAAAGGTAACTGCCTGGCGATTTTCATAAATTTTACTCCATTCGTATTTTCTGAACTTTCATCAAGTTCAAAGTATCCATCACACATAAATACAATATCTCGATATAGGTCAATATTGTCTCCCAATATCAGATTTAATCTTACAGTTTCCGGATCTTTTTTATATCTTTCAATTAGATCTTCCATTTCATCGCTATTTATTATAATATCATCTGGAATAATAATATCATAACACATAAGTAACAATTCTACTATTTCTATGTGGTCATTACAACAAGCCGTGTAAAATGGTTTATTATTTTCCCCATTCATACCATTAAATCCTTTCGCTTTAATTAATAGTTCGATTATTTTTATATGACCGTGTAAACAAGCCCACCAAAATGGTGATTGACCGTAACAATCTTCCTCATTCAAACTATCAAATCCATCTGTCCTAATTAATAATTCAGCTATTTTTTCATTACCCTGAGGAGTCATGCAAACTGCTAAAAACGGTGTTTCACCAGAATTATTTTGCTCATTCAAACTATTAAATCCGTTTGTTTTAATTAGTATTTCGACTATTTCTTCCTCACCATAATAACAAGCCACAAAAAATGGCGTAGCACCACTATTATCCTTCTCATTCAAGGAACTAAACCCATTTGTTTTAATTAGCAGTTCGACTATTTCTTTATGACCTTGTGAACAAGCCAACAAAAATGACGTAGCACCTCTATCATTTTTTTCATTCAAACTATTTGTGCCAAAGTCTGATATATATTTTTTTACTACTTCAATGTCGCCGTTTTCGCATAATTCATGTAATTCAAACATTGTGTTACCTAAATTAATAATTATTTATTGAGTCAATGTTTTATTATAAATAAATCAATTTTTTTTATGATAATTAAGTTTGAATGAATGATTTAATATATTTTATTCAATCATTTATGTATTCTATATTTCACAATAATGATATCAAACCTTGACAAGACTATTGTGAATTATGATGAGTCATTTGAAGATGTAAAATTATACACAATACGATTTTCTAGTCTTGCTAGACTTGTCACGGCTCGAACAAAAATAGTTACGTCATAACCTAAAAATTCGCGCCAAATATTGATTAGTATAACAGACAATCACAAATTGAAATCAGTATATCTATGATTGTCATCATTGATTGATATCAGTGACACATCGAGATCAATTTATTGTTAATTATACAATTCTATATTTGTATTACTGGTTAAATTATTATTATTTTAAATTATTCAAATTGATCTTCAATATATTTTACTATATTTTCATCAAATTGTTTTCCTGTTATTACTGCCTTTGATGAACCACATAGTCTGTGTATTAGCGTCATTTGTAATTCTAACGACAGTTTCGATGCAATTTTCATAAACCTCACTCCGTTTTCATTTTCTGAATTTTCATTTAGTTCATAGAATCCATCACACAAAAATACAATATGTCGATATATATTAATATTGCCTTTTAATATTAAATTTAATCTCACAGTTTCCGGATCCTTTTTATATCTTTCAATTAAATCTTTTATTTTTTCATTTCCTGTTTTGATATTATCTGGAATAATAATATTACGATGTTTAAGCAACTGTTCGACTATTTCTTCATGATCACAACGACAAGCCAACAAAAACGGTGTATTACCAAAAATATCTTTCTCATTCAAACTATTAAATCCTTCCGTTTTCATTAACAGTTCGACTATTTCTTCATGACCATAACGACAAGCCAACAAAAACGGTGTATTACCATAATTATCTTTCTCATTCAAGGAACTAAACCCATTCGTTTTAATTAACTGTTCGACTATTTCTTTGTGACCATGACGACAAGCCCATAAAAACGGTGTATCACTAGATTTATTTTTCTCATTCAAACTATTAAATCCTTTTGTTTTTATTAACAGTTCGACTATTTCTTTGCGACCATTACAACAAGCCAACATAAACGGTGTATTACCATTATTATTTTTCTCATTCAAACTATTAAATCCTGAGGTTTTTATTAACAGTTCGACTATTTCTTTGCGACCATTACAACAAGCCCATAAAAATGGTGTAGAACCAGTATTATCTTTCTCATTCAAACTATTAAATCCTTTTGTTTTTATTAACAGTTCGACTATTTCTTTATGGCCATGCCAACAAGCCAACAAAAATGGTGTAGAAACAGAATCATATTTCTCATTCAAACTATTAAATCCTTCCGTTTTTATTAACAGTTCGACTATTTGTTTATGACCATTGGAACAAGCCAACAAAAAAGGTGTATAACCATATTTATCTTTCGGATTCACATCTAAGTTTTTATCAGATAAATATTTCCTAACTGTTTTTATGTCTCCATTTTTACAAGCCTTAAAATACTTATTGTGCTTCATCATAGAACGTCAAATAGACTAATACATCTAAAATATTTTATATGAGACAATACAATTATTATTTCAACTTTTACATTTTTGTTTCATTTCAAAGACAAACAATGTCTTTAACCAACAATCAGCTTGCAGAATATTGATTAATATAATGAAAATCATAAATTGAAATCGACATACATATGATCGTAAGCATTAATTGATATCAGTGATACATCGAGATCAATTTATTGTTAATTATACAATTATACAATTCTATATTTGTATTACTGGTTAAATTATTATTATTTTAAATTATTCAAATTGATCTTCAATATATTTTACTATATTTTCATCAAATTGTTTTCCTGTTATTACTGCCTTTGATGAACCACATAGTCTGTGTATTAGCGTCATTTGTAATTCTAACGACAGTTTCGATGCAATTTTCATAAACCTCACTCCGTTTTCATTTTCTGAATTTTCATTTAGTTCATAGAATCCATCACACAAAAATACAATATGTCGATATATATTAATATTGCCTTTTAATATTAAATTTAATCTCACAGTTTCCGGATCCTTTTTATATCTTTCAATTAAATCTTTTATTTTTTCATTTCCTGTTTTGATATTATCTGGAATAATAATATTACGATGTTTAAGCAACTGTTCTACTATTTCTACATGTCCATTATCACAAGCCCAATATAGTGGTGTATTACCATAATTATTTTTATCATTCAAACTATTAAATCCTGAGGTTTTTATTAACTGTTCGACTATTTCTTTATGACCATTAGAACAAGCCAACAAAAACGGTGTATTACCAGAATTATTTTTCTCATTCAAACTATTAAATCCTGAGGTTTTTATTAACCGTTCGACTATTTCTTTGTTACCATACCAACAAGCCAACAAAAACGGTGTAGAACCATTATTATTTTTCTCATTCAAACTATTAAATCCTTCCGTTTTTATTAGCTGTCCGACTATTTCTTTACGATCATTCCAACAAGCCCATAAAAACGGTGTATCACTAGATTTATTTTTCTCATTCAAACTATTAAATCCTGAGGTTTTTATTAATAGTTCGACTATTTCTTTGTGACCATTATAACAAGCCCAAAAAAACGGTGTAGAACCATCATTATCTTTCTCATTCAAACTATTAAATCCTTCCGTTTTCATTAACAGTTCAACTATTTCTTTGCGACCATTGGAACAAGCCCGCAAAAACGGTGTTTTACCATAATTATCTTTCTCATTCAAGTCTGTAAAATTTTTATCAGATAAATATGTTTTAACCGTTTGTACATCTCCATTTCTGCACGCTGTTACAAAATCACACATTTTTATATTTAAATATACATAAATTGATTTATTTAATCTACATTTAATACAGTAGTCAAGTAAATTTAATAGATGATTATTTTTATCAATTTTTTATCGAGTATACCACGTTATTTAAAAAACTCTAACGTCATCACCTAAAAAATGGCGCAGAATATTGATTAATATAATGAAATAAATAAATTGAAATTGATATATCTATCATCGCAAGCATTAATTGATATCAGTGATACATCGAGATCAATTTATTGTTAATTATACAATTCTATATTTGTATTACTGGTTAAATTATTATTATTTTAAATAATTCAAATTGATCTTTAATATATTTTGCTATATTTTCATCAAATTGTTTTCCTGTTATTACTGCCTTTGATGAACCACATAGTCTGTGTATTAGCGTCATTTGTAATTCTAACGGCAGTTTCGATGCAATTTTCAGAAACCTCACTCCGTTTTTATTTTCTGAATTTTCATTTAGTTCATAGAATCCATCACACAAAAATACAATATGTCGATACAAATCAATATTATCTTTTAATATTAAATTTAATCTTACAGTTTCCGGATCCTTTTTATATCTTTCAATTAATTTTTTAATTTTTTCATTGGGTGTGTCGACATCATCTGGAATAATTATATTACGACATTTAAGTAACTGTTCGACTATTTCTTCATGATCACAACGACAAGCCAACAAAAACGGTGTATTACCAAAAATATCTTTCTCATTCAAACTATTAAATCCTTCCGTTTTCATTAACAGTTCGACTATTTCTTCATGACCATAACGACAAGCCAACAAAAACGGTGTATTACCATAATTATCTTTCTCATTCAAGGAACTAAACCCATTCGTTTTAATTAACTGTTCGACTATTTCTTTGTGACCATGACGACAAGCCCATAAAAACGGTGTATCACCATCATTATCTTTCTCATTCAAGGAACTAAACCCATCCGTTTTAATTAACTGTTCGACTATTTTTTTATAACCATGACGACAAGCCAACATAAACGGTGTTTGACCAGAATTATCTTTCTCATTCAAACTATTAAATCCTGAGGTTTTTATTAACAGTTCGACTATTTCTTTGCGACCATTAGAACAAGCCAACATAAACGATGTAGAACCAGCGTTATTTTTCTCATTCGAACTATTAAATCCATCAGTTTTAAGTAACAGTTCAACAATTTCTTTATGACCATTGTAACAAGCCCATAAAAATGGTGTATTACCCAAATTATTTTTCTCATTCAAGGAACTAAACCCGTTCGTTCTAATTAACAGTTCGACTATTTCTTTATGACCATTGTGACAAGCTAATGAAAACGGTGTAAAACCATAATTATCTTTCTCATTCAAACTATTAAATCCTGAGGTTTTAATTAACAGTTCGACTATTTCTGTGCGACCATTAGAACAAGCCCACAAAAACGGTGTATTACTATCATTATCTTTCTCATTCAAGGAACTAAACCCATCCGTTTTCATTAACAGTTCGACTATTTCTTTACGACCATTAGAACAAGCCAACATAAACGGTGTAGAACCATTATTATCTTTCTCATTCAAGTCTGTAAAATTTTTATCAGATAAATATGTTTTAACCGTTTGTACATCTCCATTTCTGCACGCTGTTACAAAATCACACATTTTTATATTTAAATATACATAAATTGATTTATTTAATCTACATTTAATACAGTAGTCAAATAAACTTAATAGATGATTACTTTTATCAATTTTTTTCTCAATACCACACTATTTAAAAAAACTCATAATGTCATTACTATCGACTATTTTTGACTGGATAATTTATTATAACATGTCATTTCATGTGATTTAATAGTATATAATATATCTTTCAAGGCATCGAACTATTTAATAACGTCATAACCTAAAAATTCGCGCCAAATATTGATTAGTATAATGACAATCATAAATTGAAATCGATAGCTATATAGTCGTTTTCATTTATTGCAATCATACATGTATTAATATCAAACTTATTTTTCGTTATATTATTCGATATTTGTTTTGTTTATTGAGTAATAATAACTAAGTCATTTTATAAAAAAATTTCTAATATCACTTTATAATTTATTGACATATCAGATTAAGAAGCCCACCACGGATCTGGGCTTTTACCCTCTAAATAATCTTTGTGGAATTGAAATATATGGTCAATATAATATAACAAATTGTCTTCGGTATATCCTTCAAATAATTTTAAAATTTCATCCCAAACAAGTGTTTTTGTATTATTTGTAAGAAATGTATCTAATAATTTGTTTATTACTACATCGCCTCCAGAACACACATCTCTGTATTGGATTTTAAGCCAATCATATGATTCGTTATCAATATTATTTAAAAATTTTATTGCAGAATCAGTTGTGATAATTTCTTCATATATTGGTATCGCTGACGTATTATTTGATATTTTATTTTGTAAAACATTGACGTTTTGTATAATTTTTTCATCAGAAAAATTCATTTTAACAATATCATTTTGTGTCGCAGGTTGTTTCTTTTTAATTAAATGATGCATTGTTTCTAATAACGTAAGTTTAATATATTCGTCGTCGTCGTGTGAACATTTGATGATAGGGTCTAAATCTTGTCGTAGCCACATGACGGTATCTTTATCCCAATTATTCATGATTTCTAAACAATCATTTGTATTCATTTTGTTTTTTATTTTTATTTTTTTGACTTTTTTAATAAATTCTAATTTATTCTATTTTTTTTCAATTTTTTATTACAATAGTAAATAATATCAAGCCTTGATGAAACTATAAATATATTATGGTTAGTCATTTGAAGGCGTAAAGTGGTTCATAATATGATTTTCTAGTCTTGCATGGTTTGAAATGAATTTATCACGTCATCATCAAAAAATCGCCTAATATATTGACTCATAAATTTAAACGATATTTTGAAATAAATTTAAATTATTCTACTGCGTTGTCAACATCAGTAGAACAAGGTTGTGAAATAGATTTTTCGTACTCAGAAATTTCCTCAATAGTTTTGTTGACCCACTTATCTTTCGTATCATACATATGATTATGAAAACGTGTGAATCGTGCTTGTTGTTGACTGAAAAAGAAAGGTGTAATAAGATGTGATCCAAACATATTAAGCTTGAATTTAATAAGTTTGTAACAACACATAGAGGGAGTTTCGTTGCTAATTTTTACGGGAACAATTTCTCGCCTTCTCAAATCTTCGGGTGATAGATCGAAGATATTCTGTGCATTTAGATCCGATGACATAGTAGTAGTAATTGTCATTTCATATCTATTTTTAGCGTAAGGACATGAAACTTTACTATCAAAATGATCACCCATATTCCAAGATTCTTCAATGAGTTGCAATTTATCTTTTGGTATAAATGGTTGCAAAAATGATGGAAATGACTTCCCAAGATTATATATAGTTTTAGTATATTGTCCTCCTTTTACATTTTCAATTGGTCTCCGTTCGGCGACTTCAACACTTGTGTTTGTATTTGCTGTTTGTTCAACAACGTAAGCACTTGTAAAGCGTTCACCCTTGTAGTATGTTTCCACAGAAAAGGGCATTGGAAATCTATATTCACGAATAACTTCAACAGCGAACATCTTTAATTATTCTTATTAATTTTCGCTAAGAAAAACTCTTGTTGATTACCCTGAAAGGATTATACGACGTTAGGAGGATTACCCTGAAAGGATTATACGACGTTAGGAGGATTACCCTGAAAGGATTATACGACGTTAGGAGGATTACCCTGAAAGGATTATACGACGTTAGGAGGATTACTATAATTATATCAAAAATTATAGAGATGATTAATAACATATTATTTCAATTTTTTTATTATTACATCATTATTGAGATCAATTCATTGTCCAATCAGCAGATATTTGTATTGTCAATAAAAGATGAAAATTATATACCCTACAGTAATTAATAATAATTTATTACAATAATCTTCATCCCAACCTAAATTTATTTTTAATACAGCATGTCATATTTATTTAACTCTCTATTTGGTAAGAAAACAAACACCGTGACAACCAATGAACAGTTTCAACAAAAACAAACTCCCAATAAACAAGAATCCAATAGTTCCGAACTATATGTTGTCAGCAATAACTTACAAGAAAAAATGATGCTTTACGCAGATTCCAAAAATAATGGTGTAGTGTTTTCGTCTTTCAGTTTAATTTCGGCTCTTAGTATGTTACTAATCGGTTTGACCGATGAGACGTTGAACGAAATTATGTCAAACTTATCGATTAGTGATAAACATGAACTATTTACAAAAATTGTAGAAGTCACAAACGTTTTGAACCAATCGGGGTTTGTTAAAACGAGTAATGTTATTATGACGAAACAAGAAATTCCTGTCATGGAAACATATTTACAAGAAGCCAAAAAATTAGGCGAACATTTTTACTTTAATCAAAACCAAATTAGTGCATTAGTTGACAAAGTAAATGATATTGTCACTAAAAAAACAAACGGGTTAATTAAAAATATTTTGTTACCATCGGATGTTAATGAAAAGACATTTTTGGTTTTGTTAAATACTATTTATTTTAAATCAGAATGGGCTACTAAATTTAACAAATATTACACAAGATCAAAACCATTTTACGGACTTAGGCAGGATGCACCATCTACTGTTTCGATGATGAGACATAGTGAAGAATACTTCAAGTACTTTGAAAATGACGAATACCAAGCAGTTGATTTACCCTATACAAACAATAATATTAGTATGGTTGTTGTTCTCAATAAAAATAAAACTCCACCTGTTTTCAATCATGAAAAGATGTCTGATTTATTAGGTAACATGCAATGGTGTTGTACGAATGTCGAACTACCAAAATTCGAACAAGAAACAGAACTTGACTTAGTTCCATTTTTCGAACAGAATGGAATAAAACAACTGTTTAAATATATGCATGCAGATGATATGATCCCTAGATTTGATAAACAAACTGTATCAGTTATCAAACAAAAATGTAAAATTATCGTTCATGAAGATGGAACGGAAGCAGCCGCGGCAACCACAATTGCAGTTTGTTTGGAATCTGTCCGATTACCTCCTAAGAAAATATATAATTTTATTGCTAATCATCCATTTTCTTACCATATTATTCACAAATCTGGTCTAATTTTATTCAGTGGTGTTTATCAATAAACGATTGTATTACAGCTTATTCATCTAATTGAATATTAGATCTCTTAAGATATTTTTTATTTTTCATGATATCAAGATCTGCAAGTATATTATTATCATCCATACTTTTTATTTCCACAGCATTACTATTTTTTTCTATTTGCTGATCAATATGACTTTTATAATTGTCTGATATACCATTTTTCAAGAACGATAATAATTTATTAAGAGGATATTTATTTCCATAAATTTGAATTTTTTCATTTAGCTCTTCGTCTGATATTTTTCTCCATTTTTTCTTATCAAAATTACAATTAAAAAGTTTTCCTGCAATACCTTCAAGATCTTTAATGTCAGATTTCCATATAAAAAATTTATTGTCATTGTAAATTTCACTTTCGATAAAATCATCTACACTTTTGTGATTTGTTGGATTGTGATTCTTTATTATGATATCATTGATATAATCAATAAAATCTTCAACTGGATGATCTTTTAAAATTATTTTAACATCTATCGTATATGTTTTTATTAATTCATTGTAATTCACTAATATATATTTCTTAAAGTCTATATAAGTGAATTGTTTAATGTGGTGTTTATCAATTTCTATTTTTTTCATAATATCCTGGAGATATTTTACGTTTGTATCATATAATATATTTTTTTCTTTCGGTTTACTTTCAGTTAATTCTTTATTATCACACAACACAAATTTATTGTCACACATTGTAATAATCGTTAAAATCAATGCATGTGTATATATGTGTTTTATTTTACCACTATTTCTTATGCATTCAATTATATCATTATGATCTATTTTAATATTATCTATTATACTGTCTAATTCTGTTTTATTCATTCTATTAGATATGAATTTTATGGTATCACAACATATTTTATTGTCTTTTTTTCCTAACAAATCAAAATCATATATTGATTTGTATTTTATTTCGAGATTATCCAATATTTTCCATATTTTATCTCCTTTCCCACCCAATATGACTATATTATAATCATCTTTAATCACATTTCTATTAATTTCAAGAAAATGTTTAATAAATCTAAAGTCGTCATATCCTTCGACTAATAATAAATTGTTAGAAAATAAAACTTCTCGATGTTCGTATAAATTTTTTTTTTCTTTTTCATCAAGTTCTAAATTAAATCCTCTCGTTACACTATTATCCATTTTAAAATATATTATGTTACAATTGTTATCAATCATTTCCATGTTGTGTGTGACGATAATTATTTGTTTTGTTGATTCTTTTTTTAAAATTTCATTTCTAAAATTATTTTTATTTTGTGATGATAAATGAACACATGGTTCGTCAACAAAAATAATATGTTTATCCTCTCTGTAATAATCAACAAGAAAATCAATTAATTCAATTTCTCCATTTGAACAGTTATATAACAGACCATCTTTTTTAATCTTGTATTCATAATCTATTACATAGTGATCCGTATTTATTATCACATCAAAATCTTTACATATTATTTTATTAAATGTTGTCTGTATTGTTTTATAAAGTACTTTATTATTACATGATATATCATACATTTTGTTCCTTTTTTCAAATTTACCATTTACAGATTCCGCAAGTTTATTGTGAACAGTGATGTCATTGAATCCAAATTGAGATTTTAAATTAATATATGTATTAATCATTTGCTGTTTACTAATATATTTATTTCTTGTGATAAATATACCCAGTTTTTTAATATGATTGTGCAAAATTGTTTCAAATTTATATTCTATTTCTTGTAGCACATTATTTGTAATAATACGCTGCTGATAATTGATTGTATTAAACGATTTAATATATCCATCAAATTCCATTTCTATATTAATCATGCCAGGAATTTTACTCAATAATGTCATAACATGGTTTAAATAAGAGTTAAAATCAATTCTATATGCTAACACTAAAGTGTCATTATTGGAAGACATAAATTCTATATATTTACCTAATTTTCCCCTCAATTTTGACATATCTTTGAAATCGTCTTTTATGATTTTATTAAATTTTTTATCTATACAAATAAAATAATTATTTATGTCACTTAAATTATTAGTTTGTTTTTGTTGTATCATTTCAACATATTTATTAATTCCCACTAAATTTCCGATGGTAAAAAAATTTTTTGGTTCATATTCTAATGTGGTTGATAAAATACTATTATTGTTATTGTCAACATTGACAGTATAGAGCACATCTTTATTCAAATCAATATTTTTCATACTGTCTATTATATGGTAAAAATTAATATATGACAAATCTTGTTGTAATAAAAATTGTATCATGTTAACACAATCGATAAATATTTTTTTGTTTTTTAGTTCTTTTAATTCTTCAGGGTTCAATTCGAATAAAATTTGAATTTTATGATTAGAATTAGAATTTTTGTATTTATATAATTCTTGTGGTAAATATAAAGCAAAAATTACTAATTCTATAAAATTTGATTTTCCCACACCATTTGTACCTGTTATAAACATAGGACTATTTTTTAGTCCATCAAGTTTAAAATCATTAAATGAACCGAATCCATCAATGCAAATTCGTTTTATATGAACCATTTTTTATTAATCTGATGAGTAAAATACTTATTTTGATAGTGTTATTTATTTTCAAATTTTTTTTTATTATTTTAACATCTAAATAAACTATTCATAATATAACCATTGTTGCCATATGTTGACATCAATATATAAAATACATAAATTAAGCCAATTTTTAAAAATTATCGTCTTTATTTTTAATGTTAAATAACAATTATATACTTAACATTAAACATAAAATTATTTATTTAAGCAGTTTCCATCATGTATTTATTGTAACTTTCTACTACCCTCTTCACATCTGTCGAGTTAGCTGTTTTAATCATTGATGTGAAACTCTCAATCCAACTCATAAATTCATTTGCTTCGTGAATCTTTCTGTTATCATTATTATAGAAATAAAATGCCGAATTGCTATTTAATAATTTCGTGCTTTCGTTACAAAACACACAAAATTTATCGAAATTCATTCCATTTTTTCTAACTTGTGGATTGTCGTATCTATCAGTTTCTTGTCGTATTCCCTTTACTAATTTGTATTTGACTTCGTCGTCTATTAATCCTGCGGTATTGATCATTTGTTTTTGTATTTGTATGTAATAGATTATTATTGTCACATATCTTTATGCTATTACTTTTATATCACGATTTCGTAGGATTCAACACATTTAATTAAATATATGTGATATGTTATCGAATTAAGGCCTTCAAAATGTATTACGATTGATCGTTTGAAGATGTAAAATTGTATATAATATGATTTTCTAGTCTTGCTAGATTCATCACTAAATGAAATAATCACGTCATCACTTAAAAATCGTGCCGAATATTGATCGGTATAATGAAAATCTTAAATTGAAATCGATACATATATTATCTCTATCATCAACGGGTAATTAATATTTATTGAAATCGACTTATTTATATCGTTATATCATTCTATATTTGTTTTGTTGATTGCATTAACATAATTGTTCCATAACATTATCATCATTCAATCTTAGCAGTCTCCTTGTTTCCTCGGGAATTTTTCGATTGTTGTACAGAATCAATTTAATTTCTTTCTTTGTCTGTTCTATTATTTTGTCGTCATCCCTTTTATTTAGAAAATTGCTGAATCTATTTATTGTTTGTTCATTTAATTTAGGTTGCAACTCCTCAAATTTCTCAACTAAATAATCGCTTTTATCTTCATACATATCCTGCAAACAATTTTCTCTATTCATTAATTTCCAGTCATCACCGTCATATTTCATAACGTATGTGTCTTTAATATTGCTAATATATATATTATGGTTTTCTGGCCGGTTTTTGTCAAAATGAACTATTTCGGTAAGGTTTTCGATGGATTTGAACCCTTTATAAAATAGTGTTTTAAGACGCTCTTCGGTTATAAATGAAAGGTCTTCTTTACCATGAGCAACTAAATTAATATTCAGTTGTTTTATAATATTCTGTTGATTGTTTGTATTATTATGATTGTTAATATTATTTATTGTACCGTTGTTAGTATTATTATTTATTGCATTATTTTTATTGGCCATTTCTTTTTTTAATTGTTTATTTTCTTCCATTAACTGTTTTTGATTTTCTTCTAACCTTTGTATTTGTTTCTTATTTTCTTCCATTTGTTTTATCAAAAACTGATATATCTCTTCTTTTTTGTTTGTGTCCTCTTTTTTTATTTTGCATCTGTCATTTAAATGTCTGTCAAGATTATATTTATTACTAAATTCTTTATTACAATAATTACACGTATTTTTGTCTGCATCTTTATTTTGTTCCGTGTATATATTATTTAGTTTATCATCCGATTTTGCAGGAAATTGGAGTAAAATGGAGGAATTTGGAGTAATATTATTTTCTGAAATACATGAAAATTTTCTCTTAATATGACTATCATATACTTGTTTTCTGTTAAATATTTTGCTACACTTATTACATTTATATTCAACCATTTGAATAATTATTATATTTATTCTATATAATATATATGTTCTTTTATATATTTTAAGTCATTTTCAAGTCTTTTTGAGTCATTTCCAAGTCATAAAGTAAATATTTTTAAGTCAAAATCATTGAGTGATATACATTTGTGGAAAAATCATGAGAGGGGGAGGGGCGAAAAAATAAAATAAAAAAATTCTAGAAATAATTTTTAATACAAATATTTTTGTTTTAGGTTAAATGATTACATATTTTAAATATTAAATTATGACGATGAAATTAAATTATTGTACATGAAATAAAGATGTAATTAGGTCATTTGATCAAATTTATTTTCATTGTAGATTTACAGGATTATTTCATAAATAAATTTCCAATATCCCTTTATACTTTGTCTTACATAAAGGACACTGGTTTACATTCTTTGCACATGAATAACATGTTTGTGTATGACCACAAGGAATTAATGTTATTTTCTTTTCGATTATTATCTAAAATTGAAAATTAATCAATATATATTTTAATATAATACAATTTTTGTTGTTAAATATGATTCGCATAAATACACCATTCAAAGAACAAAAATATGATCTTATACAAGCAATTCGACATAAATTTCATGAATGTACTTCTACACCAAGAGATAAAAATACGCAAATATTTTTAAATAAGAATTCATATCACATTATTTATTACGTATATCAAAATGGTTGTCACGATAGAAAACAATACAATATTACACAAGAAGGAATATTATTTTTGAAAATGTTAAATCAATTACTTTATATTTTAAATGAAAAATATATTTATGAAGAAAGTGATATACAAATATTATTCACTCAATTTGAAACAAAAATTGAGGAGACAATATATTTAATTAAAATATGTGATATAAATAAATTATCAAAAATTATTGATGTATACAATGATTATTTATTGGCAATAGCATAATTCAAATAGTCAATCGTATTGTGTTGGTAAAACTTTAACACCATTAATTGGTTTTTTAAATTTTTGCTTAGATAATTCTTGGTCTATTTTTTTATTTGGTTTCATGAATTTTTTTCTTTCGCCAAATAATTCTTCATCTATTTCGTCCGATAATGATCCGATGTCATCTTGATAAATTTCTTTTTCTATCAATGATGTATTTATTTTGGTTTTATCACTTTGATTTTTTTGATTTGTTGATTCTTGATTATTGATTTTATGTAATACTGTAATATCATTTGGGAATAATTTTTTTATATTACCAATAACGAAATCAAATAAATTCATTAAATCTTGATCTATTTGAGATTTTGGATTAAATGTAAAAGATGTGCTATCATTATTAATCAATTTATTCAGACAATTTAGAGTATAATATTTATTATACTCATATTGTTCTTTAACATAGCATGAAATATTATTTATTGTGATAACATTATATTTTATCATTATTTTGTTCAAAACAAATTTGTCATTTATTGTTGACGTGATATAGTTAAGTATCTGTAATTGGTAATAAATCATTGAAAATTGATTTAGTTTAAATATCGATTCAATAGTATTGAAAAAATCAATAACCGATTTATATTGAGAATTAATGCATTTATATGAATACACATTTTTTAACATGAATTCAATCAACTCAGTTATTTGCTCATAATTATCATTTTTTAACCAATAAAGATTTTTTATAATAGCATCATATTCGGCGGTGAACGATTTACATTCATTTATATAGTATATACGCAAAGAATCTGTAATATTTTTCCCATCATCGCAATATTTTTCATATACGTCGGAAAAAAATATTTTCATATATTCATACCCTTCTTTTATGAGTTGATATACATCAATCGTACTATTCGAAGGTATATTGTTTTTATATTTGGTAATATATGAATTATTATATGTTTTAACGAATTTTTCAATGTAATTATCGTGTGATATTTTATATGAATATATTTCATGTTTAGGATATAGTTTCTTTATTTTATTAATTTCATCAACACATTTTTTAAATTCTTCGAGATGAGTAACAAAATTTTTCTCGGTTGTATTTTTAATACATGATAAGCGATAATTTATGTGATTCATTAAATACATGTATTGTTTTTCATCACATAATATGTCACCAATAATTTCTTTGAAATATTCGAATCCTGCTTGTTTAATTGATTCTTTATAGTCAAATTCAGAAAATAATTTTTTAATTTTTTCACGTTTTTCGTCATCATTTAATTTATTCCAACGTGTTTTACCATATTCGTTGGCTCCAAATTTGTTCACATATTTTATATCAAGTTTAATTCCAGGATTTTTTTGATACATTCTATAAATATATGCATCCTCGACTGACATCGGCGCGATATAATGATCGAATTTTTCAGGATGGATTTTTTTTATACAATTTTCTATGATAGATGTGGCTTGTCCATACATATCATTAATTTCTGGATCTGATGGATAAGGCACATCATCTTCAAATTTTAATTCATCACATTTATTTAGTAGTACGATTAATTCGGTTTGAACGCGATACATTTCATCATTTTTTTTAATATTATTTATTAATAATTCTAATATTTCGTGTTCGTCGGTTGTATTCATTGCACTGTTTATATCAAGCACAAAAATAATTATATCAAATTTATAAAAATTTAAATTAATGTATTCAAAATATGTTTTTTTTGTCTTTGCGTCATTCAAACCAGGTAAATCATAGAACGATAAAAGTATATCTTTTCTTAATTTTATTAAATCAAACACACGTGGAACATAATATTCTATTTCTTTACAATCTTGAATTGTCATTACATAATTACTATTCTCTGATTTTTTCATAATATCATTATTTCTAACGATATTATTGTTTAAAATATCTTCGCTGAAATTTGTTCCGTTGAGAGATTCATGATAAACTTGTGGTAAAGCTGTTGTTCTTTTTATCTTCATATCACTGTATTGTTCGACGAATAAGGCATTTGTTAAAGTTGATTTGCCTGCTGAAACAGGTCCGAATATAGCTATATTTATTCTATTTTCCATGTTTATTTATTAATTTTATAAATGCGTATAATACAACATTATATTTTCCAAATTCAATTTTTATTATATTAAAGGCGTGAATTTAATCCGGTGAAAATTGTTATAGATATTAGTTCACGTAAAAACAGTAACACGAATGATATTACCTGTTTCTTCAAATATCCAATTATTTTTCAATTCAGGATATGATTCCTGAATGTTTTTTATTGAATGCCAAGCATCATATCTATTTTTTACGACAAATATTTTTATGTTTAATAAAAAGGTTCATACTACCAAATCCAGTATTACAATAATCACATTTATACATAGTTATATTACCTATTTTCATTATTGCAGAACCATTCGAGCCATTCATATTGTTTTTTTGTATTTTAGTGTATTTTTTTTTACAATACATATTTTCATGGAATGTTGCGCCTTTCAATGTGTCAAATTCTTTATTACAATATTCACATACATAGAATTCTTCTTCATAATCACTTATTATTTCGAAATCACTTATTTCATCACCATTTTCATATGTCTTTGCGTAACATTTTTCCTCATTATGACCAGTTCTATTGCATCTTTGACATCTGTCTTCTGTAACTTTCTTAATATTTTTAGTTTTTTTAATTTTGTCGCATTTATTCATGAAATGACCCGTTTCCCCACAATTATGACATTTATCGTCTGATGAATTAATCATTTTTTTTATTGTTGATTCGTTTTCAGAATTTAATTGAATTTGGGAAAAACTTCCACCGCGAACGTTATCGATCCCTTTTTCACTCATGTATTTCAATACATACTTATCTTCATCATAATCATCACAATCTGGAATAACTGCATGAATATTTACCGGTTTGTACTTTTTTGTCCACGCTGACCCCTTAGAATCGAAATGTGTTTCTAATCTAAATTTTGGATCGTGTGTTTTCCCTATATAATATTTATTTTCCTCCAGTTGTAACACATAAATGAAAACCATTTTATTTAATTTTATTAATTTATTCAATATTATTTATTCATTTAAATGAATTTGCATTCAATTTTTGTTATGTATTTAAATATTTTCATCAATGTATGATCATAAATAAATTGTTTTACATTCCGTTCAATTCTTCGCACACCCTAGCAATTTCCATCAATTTTACTCTTTTCACATTAATTTCTTCCGCTTCAAATAATTCGTCTTGTCTTATTTTTTCACACTGTTTCTTAATATCTTTTGCAATTCTGTCTCCATATCCCATCATTTTTTGAACAATATCAGTATTGATATTTTCACATTTTGAATCCCAGAATTTTTCCAATTGTACTCTTGCATTTCTCGCTTGTGTATGATAAATTGATGTCTCCTTTTTGCGATTCGAAATATAGTCAAGAACATCCTTTGTCGTCACTGTATTGATATTTGCTTTTGTTCCATATAATTTGAGGTATTCAATAGTTAGAACAACAAAAGGTTCAGCTAATCCCTGTTCATATTCTTTTCCGAATGACTCATCTGCACAATATTGATTAGCAGAAATGTTATCCAACATAGTATTTATTTGTTCTTGTGCTTCTTTTTTATAATTTAATACTATTACTGCTATTTCTTTCGCTATATTATCTTGAACAATGTTTGTACATGATTTAAATTCTTTCGTGACAACTAATTGTAGAATTTTTGTAATTAATTCAAAATGATCATCAATATAGCTATGAATATAATTATTCTTAATGAATGATATCATTTTTTGTGTATATTTTTGTATAATAACATACCAACCATTTGATCCTTCCAATTTATTGCCTGAGCTATTTTTCAATATTTCTGTTAATATATTTTCGTTATCAATTTGAGATTTGGCGGATTGCAACTGTTTAAATGAAATTCTTTGTCTCATTTTATTTGTGGAAATTAATAGATCGCTATCATCATTTTTGAATTGTGCATCAATAATCTCTTTCAAAAAAATTTTCAATTCAAAACACATGTCTCCCATATTTGGCTTGTTGCGACCAATAACATTAAATTTTTCTTCCAAATTAATTAAAACTTCTTTGATTACTTGTTTAATAGTGGGAAATAATTCCAATGTTTTTGTCTTTAGTTCTGAAAAAATTAATTCTCTCAAATTTTCTGTTCCACAAATCAGTGTCTTTGTTGTGCTAATTTGAGTATAATCTCTCAGATTGTCTTCATCAATATTATTAATCAAAGCAATTGTAGACGTGTTTGACTTTTTACAAAAATGTTCTAAATAGTTAGACTTTTCATCATGTTTCCAATGATCTGTATTTGTCAATACGGTTATTATTTTGTTTTTGACACCATACAAATATTTTGTTGATATGTCAGTATCTGGATCACTATCACCTCTTGCAACATGGATAATAACAGTTTGTGGGTTTAGGAGATAATATTTTTTGACAGCATTGAAATATTCATCAGTACCCTCTGTTTGACAACCGGGTAGATCAACAATTTCCAGTGCATAGTTCGGATCGTATTTTTCTATGACAATGTTACAGCCAAATAATTGTTTGTCAAATTCGCCCGTTGTTTGATCATCAAAATATTTTTCTGCTTCTTGGATGCTTGTTATGGGCATTTTTTGGTTGTTATTTATGACATACATATCTTCTTTATTTTTATACAGTGGACTGATTTTTATTTGGATAGGACATCTCGTTCCTGTACCTTTGCATGTTTTCAAACCTAAACCGTACAATCTATTTAAAGCTGTTGATTTTCCAGATGATTGATTTCCCCATACAACTAATCCGGGAATAGTATTTTGTGTCTCGACTAATTTTGATACAATTAATGTATCATCATTTGTGTTGTTTACATAATCACTAATTAGATTAGTCAAATTGCCGAGTTCACAAAGTACTTTGGAGTAATTTAGTTCAGTCGTTTTGGCCACTTTGGAAATAGAAACAGAATCATCTGAATCGCTGCGAACACGTTTAATACTAATACTCATGTTTCTTAGAGTTTGAAGTCAGTATATTAATTATTAAATCTGTTTATTTTAACAATATCAATAAATTAAATATATCAATTTTTTTATAATTATGATTATCTAGTTTCACCATAGCTTTAATTTGTTCACGTCATCGCCTAAAAAATCGCCCCGAATATTGATTAATGTAATAAGAACACACATTGAGATCAATACATTTGTAATCACAATCATTAATTGATATCAACAGCGCATTGAGATCAATCTATCTTTGGTTATGTTATTCGATATTTGTTTTATTAATTTAAAAAATTGATTAAAAATTTCATAGTTTAAAAGAAATAAAAAAATAGATCACAATCAAATAAAAACAATGAGTCAAATATTAGAAAAAATAGGGCAATTAAAAAAGATTACGCAGCTAAATTTGACAACAAAAACAAACAATGACGGAGCAAAAAAGATTATTACCGACATTGAAACTATGAATCCACATAAAATTATTTTAGAACAAATTAAATATATTAAACATGATCTCTCAAGTCCACCATGCAATAGAGAGCTATGGATTAAAACAATTAATTCTAGAATTAATATTTGTATTAAAACTGCTAATAAAATTAATAATAAAAATCATGAAAAAAAAGAAAGACCATACACTGATCAAATTAAAAAGATTAAATCTAGAGTATGTTTCAATGGTATCATTTACTATTCTCAAGATTATCTTTTGAATACATTGCACATGCCAATAAACTATTTATTAAAATGTTCTAAAATTAATTTAATAGAAAAAGACAGTAATAAATACTACAAAGAAGACTATATTAATAATGAAATATTAAATAAAAAACAGCATCCACACTTGATTGATGTACAAAAGGAGAAAGGTTATTATGATAATGTTTACGTTAAAGATCATGTTAAAAAAAAGGAGATAGATATGTTACATAGAATAATAAAAGCCGTTGGTAAATATGGCGAATATCAACATATTGTTGATATTGGTGGAAAAAAATACATACTTGATTACATGTATGAACACAATGGAGACCCGTTTATTAAAATAGAAATTAATGAAAAACATCATGAACGTACCAAAAATATATTAAATGACAATATGAGAAATAATGAACTAATCGGTATGTACGGTCCCTTATTATACCATTTTCCTGTTAACATATCGAATGACGATTTTGAACAACAAATCGAGATGATTAAACAGTGTCTTAACTATGCGAAAAAAGAAACTATGCAATTAGAAAATATTATAGAGCAATGTTCTAACCTGTATGATGATAAATTATTTGCAAAAATGTTTAAGATAGAACTATTGAATGAAAAGAATGATCCTTTCCAATTTCCAATCAAAAAAGTTAAAAAACATCTTGATATAGAACCAGATAGTGATAAAGATAAAGAAATTAATGAACTTTTTTCAACAAACGAAAGTTTTAATAATGAATCAGATAATTCCCCTGACAATTCCGAATATAATTCAGAAGATCAGTGGGATGATGATGACGATATACAAAATGTTAGTGATAATGATAATATACAAAGCGAACATATAACCATTTACAAAGAAAATAAGGACTTTGTTATAAGAAATGGCGAGATCATTATAACTCGAAAACTATTTATGAGAATAGCTGTCATGGGAAGATCCATGATGGGTGATCGCATATTTAATATTTTGTATGAGTTCGGAGAAAGATTAACCAACGAAATAAAACAAAATTATGAGATGTTTAAAAATTATCACGAATCGATACCACGAAAAATATTGTATAATGCGAGAGTCGACTCGTTACAAAATCAATATAAATCTAAGGAAGATGAACTGACAAGACAATTAAATAAAGAACGTATGGAAAAAGGAATGGTACTTCATAATAATAGGGATTTACAAAAACAATTAGATGAATTAAAGGAAAGAAGTTAATTCGAATAAAAATTAATTTATCATTTAAATGTATGTTATATGACTTCAGTTGATTATAAAACAAAATATATTAAATATAAAGAAAAGTATCTTCGCCTATGTAGAGATACATCATTTACAAATAGTAAACAGATAGGAGGAGATACAGGCATTGATAATGTTAAAGAAATTATCAATGAAAAAGGAAAACATTTTTGGTATAATTCATCCGGTAAATTACTTGTAAACAGCAGTAGTGATGCAAAGAGTAAAACAGCTGTTCTCGATATCATAAAAAAAGAAAAATCTACATATCTCAATAAAAATTTAATTAATGTCAAAATAAATATATGGAAAAAAGGTGATGCCGTTCCAGCACCAATTGGACTAATCGTTTCTATAATGACAGTAAATGAAGTTAACAATAAGATAGCTTTGAATATAAGAGATAGCACTAATTCATATATTCATATATATCTCGAACCAGATCAATTTAATTTATCACATATCAAAAAAATAGCTAAAGCAGTACTCGATAAAAAATTAGAAGATGGTGAAGATTATACATACAAGGATATCAAAAAATATATTTAAAATTTTAATTTAATTTATTGATGCACATACTAAAAAGAATCTTTTATTGTGCAACGCATTAACAATATAATCTATATTGTTATTAATCTCATCCATAAATCTCTTACCGTATGATTCGTTACCCTGCAATTTATAAAAATTTTTAATACTTGTTTCTATGTCTGGTCTGTTCATACTATTTTTTCCATCTCTGCAAAGTATCTCTATGAAAATATTTAAATAACTTTCTTTGATTTTATCGTTTGGCACTATATCATCATTTTTTATGATACCGCCGATGTATAATTCATTATTATCGTCATCAAATTTTATATCAAATTCATCAATATAATAATTTTTTCCATCTTTACCTTTAACATACATGAATAATTGATCTTTAAAATACAAATCGTTTGATAATATTATCTTGAAGTAAGAATCATTTATTTTTTGGATTGAATTAACAAATTGTAATTTTGTTTTTACGCTTATGAAAATGTCTAATATTTTTGTATTCGGTATTAAAAAATTTGTTATTGGGCATTTATTATTTATTCTTATGGGTAGTAAATGTTTTCGATTATTTTTATCGGTATGATTATAATATTTTTTTATAAAATTAATAATTTCTATATATAATGAATTATCAATATCATCTTCAACTATTACATCAATATTGTTAGCTACATTTGTTTCATCCTTTTTTTTGATTCCTAAACATGGTTTGTTGTAAATACAATTATCTTTGGTTATATGAAGTTTTTTAATATTTTTCCCCCAATCTGGACATTTAAAACTATATATGTTTTGAGTCGAAGTAATACTATGTCCTTCATTTACTTTGATATAATCATCTGATAAACCAGGTATGACATTACATAGTTGAATTTTAATGTTTGTTGCATCATTGTCTATTCTTTTAATCGTATACATTTTTATTAATAATTGTATCATGATGCATTTGTTTATATGTATTTTTTATATTGAACATTTTTATTATGCGAAATCTTTAAGTATATAAAATTTTAATATAAACGCATTTGTATAAGGAGTAGATATGTATAATGATCACACAAAATGATAAATAAAACGGTTTCATAATATTATTTCGATAAATAATATTGGGATTTCGTTTATTGATTTTATATTATGAATTGTTTTAGTTTGGATTATATTTGTCACCGCTTGATACATTAAAAATTTATTTTTCTACTAACCATAGTGAGAATATGGTAAACATATAATGCATTTTTATAAATTGTTTAAAATACTCAATTCATTATTCACACTATTACAATAATTTACACCACGGCTATTATTATTTTAACTTATATTATCATTTTCATCGAACATGTTAAATAAATCACTTCCGTCAACTGAATCGTCATCAGTAGATTCATCATTTGCATTTTGTTGTTGTTGTCGATATTTAATTATTTTTTTATTATTTTCGTCTACTATTTTACCAAATTGTTTTTGATGATCAAATTTTAGAAAATTATTTAATGATTGAAAAATATTGTTATTTTTATTTGCTTCAATACATTGTTTCAATTCAAATGTTGAAATATCATATATTTCTTTTTTATCAGTAATTTCTCTACCAAACAATAATTCTAATATATATTCGAGATCTCCGCCTAAATCATTGTTAATTTTATACAATGATTTTTTGACAATGTTATTAATGCATATATCTCCCCAAATGAATATATTATGAAATGACATGGAATTATTTTCAATGTATTCTGTAATGAATCGATGATATTCTATTTTTATTTCATTGTATGATACATTTAAAATGTGATTATACAGTTCTAAATCATTATTTTCATATGATGATATTATTTTATCAATAATTATTTCATAAATAATATCTTTGGTATGTGTTACATCAATTTTTGTGGGATTATTATGTCTTTGAAATAATTTATCAGCATCATACATCAAATTGTAATCTATCTCAAGTTTATTTAATATTTTCCACAGTTTATTGCCGCAACCACGTGTTATGATTATACAATAATTATTGATATCAAATACGGATAAATATGTTTTCATAAAAAGATAATCTGAATATCCTTCGACTAATAAACATTTATTAGCAAATAAAACTTCTTTATTTTCAAATAATAATTTCTTATCATCACCATCTAATTTCACTAACGATGTATTTTTAGTTTTTTTATTTTCATATTTGAAATAAATTATATTATCGCAATTTTTTTCACTTATCAATTCACAATCATGTGTTATTACTATTAATTGTTTATTACAATCCTCATTTAAAATATATTCTCTAAAATTGATTTTATTTTGTGAACTCAGATGTACACAAGGTTCATCAATCATAATAATTTGTGATTCATTGCAATAATATTCTGCTAAAAAATCAATTAATTCAGATTCACCTTTAGAACATTCATAATCATCATTGTTATCATAATCTACAATAACATATCTGTAATCGAATGAATTTTGATCATACATGAGCACATCAAAAAATTTATCAGTAATTTTTTTAAATTTTTCAGATATTATCCTATATAAACGTCTCTCATGTATTTTTATTTGGAACAATGTATGTTTAATTCTTATATTGTCATTCAGATCAAATATATGTTCCTTATATTCGTCATATGTAGTTTGTTCATCTTCATTTTCATTCAATATTTGGCCCAATGTCAAATTATAATATTTTGATGTTTCCATTACATTTTTAACAAAATTTGCACCCTCAATCGATTCATGAGATGAATCGCATATGTTTTCTCCTATATAATTTTCTATAAATGTTTCCATTGAAATGTTAAAAATAATTGAAAGTAGATTTTCATATATTATATCTGGTTTTGTGCCAATTCTGTTTTCAGAACTTGTATGTTCATTTATGAAATTATAAAATTGTTTATCATAGTTTATTTTATTATTAAATATTTCAATTATATAATTTTTATAATATTCATTATGTTGCAATGAATTTGGATTATATTCTTTGATTACATTTTTAATATGTTGAATAGTTGTACTTTCTTCTATTTCATTTGATATATTTTCACGTAGGAAATACTTATATTCAAATAATTTGCTTTTAATTATTTCTATTGGCAATGTATCAATATTATTGAAAATGCTATTTATCCAAATAGAAATACTTTTGAAATAATTATAAGCATCGTGTGTGTTATCATTATATCTAATATCAACGTGATGTATATTACAATCATTTAATAATATTTCTTCATTATCATTGGTATAAACATGAAAACTCACATTGATTTTTCCTTTTTTCTCTTTTGCAATTAGGACAATATTATTTCCATAATTTAATATATTCAATTGATCATAAAGTTCATTTATATTAGTACTATTTGTATATATATTTACTTGATACATTTGATTCAAAAAATTATGTAATAGTTTGAATACATAAAGGTTTCTAAAATTTTGATGGGCTTCATCATCCAACTCAAAAGTAATTTTAATTTCTGGTTCGACATCAATATTTTCATTGATGTAGTACATAAGATTATCAGGATCAAATATTGCCATATTTATTAATTTTATAAAATTAGATTTTCCAGTTCCATTCGTACCAACAATGATATTTTTATTTTTAAATTTGACTGTAAACGGTTTACCAACTTCACCAAATGATAAAAATCCGTTGATTGAAACTTCTTTTATTAACATCTTTTTTATTAAATTTATATAGTGTATGCTTTTTATACAAGATTAGATAATTTCATCTTTTTGAATAATAAAATTGATTTTAATAATTATAATTTAAAATGATGTTTATATGATAAAATTCATTCACATAATTTAAAAAACAACATTGTACTCACATGGATAGTCAATTTAATACTGCACTTAATGATTGTGATGTTAATAAATTAATACAACGAAAATTTTGTAGGGTGATTACAGACTATGGTGAAGGAACTGGCTATATTGAAAACGATGAGGAAAGATTAATAGTGTCCAGTTTTCATCTAATGGGTGCAATTAAAAAAAATATTAAAATTACTCAGTTCAATAAATTCGATAATAGAAATATACTTTCTATACTGCATACCCTCAATTATATAGATAATGAATTTAGATTGAATGGCAATCTTAGTAATATAACAGCAGAAGAAATAATAAATAAAATTAAAGCTCTTTCAGAAATAAAAATGATACCAAAAACTGTTGTAATTAATCCAGAAAATGTTAAAAAAATTCTTGATAATGACATGAATAAAAATATTATATTACAACACATTAAACAAGGACTTGATAATAAATCATATATTTTTCCTCTACATACTACTGATTGGCATATTATCGCATCTGCATTATATTTGTCTGGTTATTTAAATCAAAATTTTAATGTTATTAAAGCTTGTACAATCGATGATTTAATGAAAATAATTCCTGTAACTCAATCATTGAATGTATCAACAATAACAATTAAGTCAACTGATGGAGATATACGAGATATTATTATACATGACAACAATATCACTAATAAATTAGTAGAAATATTAAAAAAAGTAGAAAAAGAAATTGTACTACCAACAGAAACAGTTGAAATCGAATGTGATGATGAAATTTTAATCGGGAAAATAAATATTCCTGAAGATCTAAACTATAGTGATCGACAAAAAATATTAAAAAATTTTGCATATTTTGATGTTGTACCAATTAAAATAATGAGATTTAAAAATAGCCATACATTACAAGAAACATCTACCGTAATTTATACGGGTGATAAAATAGATCCTTTACCTCAAGAAGAAGATGATCCAATGATTGGTGAAAAAATATATTTTGGTGGCTATCCATTAACCCAACAAGTATATACTTTTAGTGCCGGAATGATTTCATCAATTACTTCATCAGAAAATAAAACATGTTATGTTATCGAAGCTCCTGTGGCGCCTGGTAATTCAGGTAGTCAAGTCTTTATTCAAAGAAATGGAAACATTCATTCAATTGGTATTATTAGTTCGGAAGTTGCACATGTACCAGAAAAAATGATTAGTTACAAAAAAATATTACAAAATATAATAGGTCCTGGTGGTATTTCTGTCGGAATCAACGGTAAACAGGTTGATTTCGTTGAATGCTTTAAAGAATTAAGTACAACATTATTAGATAATTTATCTACTGGGAAGGGAAAGGTATATAATACACCATGTATAAACAATCTATTGGACCCCAATTTTATTGATCACAATGATTTAGTAATTGATAATTTTTTTGATTTTTTAGTTTTAACTCCAATAAAAAAAGAATTTCTTATAAATCAGATTAAACAAAATAAAGAAAATCAAAAAAATAAAAATCCTATATTTTTTGAAGAATATGCATACAAAGATGAAAAATATAAACTATGTGCAGATAAACATAATAAACATATTAGCCAAACTAACAGAATAATAAAAGCAATTGCAAATGATCCAATATTTTTAAAGAAAAAATGGGGTAAAACAGATGCAACTTTCAATGAAGAATTTGCAAATAATTATAAAAATATTATTAAACAAGTTATTAAAACAATTATAGACAACGATCATTGTTCAGATTTTGTTGAATTTGAAAATAATGTGGGATGGGACCGGGGAATGAGTAATGAAGGAGAAGAAACTAATATTGTGGAACTTTATTGTGAATCTTATGGTTCACATATGAGGCCAAAAGCAAAGTCGTGGTGGAACAAAAAAGAATTACCCAAACCTATAAAAATAAATAAAATCGTCTAAGGGAACGAAGAATTTATTGCTGGCACTTTCTTTTTTGCAACAACTTTAACAACTTTTTTCATTATAACCTTTTTAACAATTTTTGGCTTAGGTTCCTGAAACTGTTCAGCTACTTCAGGTTCTTCAATAACTTCTTGTGTAATTGATTCAACAGGTTCATTTGATTCTTGTTCTTCCAAATCAGTACATGGTTCAGATTGTTGTTTTTGTCCAAATTGATCATACATTTTTATTTGTCTATCAAGATTTGATCTCATTTGTTGTTTTGCTTTTGGTTTTACAACGACCAGATCTTTCTTTTTCTCTGTAACTTTTTCTTGTTCAATAGGTTCGTCTTGTTTTTCATCATTATCAACATCAGCCTCTATAATATTGTCATCGATTTCTACATCAACTGTCTCATTTTTTGTTTGTAAATAATTTTCTAATATTTGTTTCATTAGTCCATTGTTCGATTTAATTTGATTTCCTAATTGTTGGATCATATTAGAAAGATCATCACAATATGTTACTATTTCGTTTTGTTTATCCTTTGAAACAATATTAATTTGCACATTTTCTAAATCGGTGCGACCTAAATTGGGTTGTGCTGTTCCTCTCGGTAATGACATTAATTTGTTTTCAATAGATTTTAAGTTATAATATAGATATTTCGAGTTTACTTCTAATAAATCATCAATATAGTATCCAAAATTTGCAATATACGATTTTTTAAATGTTATATTTACAAATCCCGCTGAATTACCACTTCTTGGTATAGTTATAGTATTTTTTTCCACATTGAAATCTTTTATTAGTTTTATGTAATTTATCCCACCACCATAAAGTGGATATTCACCTTCTTCATTTGAATATTTAGAACCCCCATATTTTATTTTACATATATCTTTTAATTGTTTCATTTCCCCTTTCATTGTATAAGTTTCAACATAACATTTCATAATCTTTTTAAATTCTTCAATACATTTTTCATTTGTCCCATTGTTTTCACTCAATAAATCTAATTGTTCAACGATTTGTTTCTGTGTTTCGAGTGAGGGAATCGGGATTTGTATTTGTTTAAATGTTTCCATATCAATATTAATCTGTGCAGTTCCCCGCGAGCATTCATAAATTTTTTGTTTGTTTTGAAGTAAATAATACCATATATATTTGGAATTAACTTGTGTTTCGTCATTACTTTTTATAGTAAATCCACTGTCATTGAGATAATATTTACCATTTATTATTTGTATACAGTTATGTTTTGACAAAGCAAATCTACCAATTTTACATGTTATGCCATCTCTATTATAATTGTTTGTATAAAATGTTATATCACCACTTCCATATACTGGATATTCTCCAGTTTCTGTTTGATCTTTAACAATTCTTTTGCCATTTTCAATAACACATATGTCGCCAAGACTTTTAACTTGAATAGTATTTTCATATTTTTTATCTACTTTCTCCATATAATCAGAATAATTTAATGAATAACTATTTTCGGCAATCTTCTCAATGGGGACATCAACTAACAATTTCTTTTCTTGTGTAATCATGTCATAATCATAAAAGTTAACCGATTTTGTTTGGTGTTCTTCCACAAAATCATAACTTATCACTTTACTGTTATCCTTTGAATATTTTACTGTTAGAACATTTTTACCTTCCTTTTTCTTCTCAAAATAGAACACACACGTTTTTACACCAGTATTATTAAATATATCTGCTGGCATGTATATAATTTCTTTCAAATCACATGTTTTCATTATGAACTCTCTCAATGCAACAAGATCATTTGATTTATTGAATAGATCTTGACCATTTGGAACTACAATTGCAGCACGGCCATTAACTTTAAGCATATAAATTATTGCTTGCAAAAAAAGAGGAATTGCAGAGTTAGACATAATAGGTAAATAGTCAAACTTCTTGATGTCATAATCATTTGGAATTAATTTGTAATTTAATCCTTTGATACCAAATGGTGGATTTGCAAGAACAATATCATATTTTCCTTTAATGGGATTACGGATTGAATCATCACAATCAATCGTATCAAACATGTGACCCGCTGAAATCAACATATTGGCTTTGGCGAGTCTGAATGTGTCATCTTCTGCTTCTCGACCACCTAAACCTTTTGTTGTTAGGAATTTTTCATTTAATTTAATATTTTTATCTTTTGCTTTTTTAGTTAAATATCTTAATGCAGTCAATAAAAATCCTGCGGTTCCAAGAGCAGGATCATAAATTGTCTCAAATGTACCATCTTTCTTAATTTGAGGATCAATCAGTTCAACCATAAATTGTTTTAATGCTGGTGGGGTAAAGAATTGTCCTAATACTTTTCCCACCATGATGTCTTTAATTACTTCTTCATATGCTTCACCTAAAATATCATGATCAAATGACTCAAAAGGGAAGTTTTTAAATCTTGTTAATAATTCTTTGAAGGTTGCATCTGATTTAATTCTGAACGGGTCGTCATTTCTATTAAAAAAATCTTTAAATTTAGGATGTCTACACAAAATGACTTCTCTTAGATGTTTAACAGTTTGAACCATACCCATCTTGTCTCGATTTTCTAACACAGAGAAACGTAAAGCAGTCTTAAATTGATTAATTGTTTCTTCTTCATAGGCATCGAAATCATAGTAATCATTACTTTCTATGTCAATTGCACCTACATCAATTTGTGCTTCCGATAGTCGCAAAATTGATACATATGCTATAGTTTTTAATGCTTTATCACCGGTTAAATGTGCATTATCGCGAAGGAAATTAAGAATTGATTTGAAAAAAGTAATAAGTTGTGATTTGTTATCAACTTGTTCAGGAGCTTTTTTAATTTGTTCTTGATCTTGGGTTTTTTTGAGAAGTTCAACAACTTTTTCCGCAGGTAAACAACTTTTTTTCATAGCTTTATGACGTTCCCAATCTATTTTTTGACTGAAATCTTTGCCACACAATTCACAAATATATTCCTTTGGCATAATTATCTGTATTATATATTAATGTCATATTTTCAAGTATTTAAGTCTTTTTTACTTGAAAAATATAAAATCAATTTTTTTAATAAATTAAAACATTATAAGTTGTTTTTTGATGATACTTATTTCAATCAATTTACTGATATCCGTAATTCCATAATCCTTATAAAAATCACATGGATTAGGAGGTAATTTATTATCAATTTCTTTACACAATTCATAGATTTTTGTAACATTATTACTTTTAATAGATTGATCATTCTTTATGATTTCACTAATAGATTTTTTACAATCATTGTAATTGTTATAATATTTTGATCTATCAACTGATAAATATGTTGTCCATCCAGGGAAATCAGGATATGTATTAAATGGATTTTTTGGTAGTCTAGAATCATTTTCACATATTTTTTGATATTGTTGTTCGGTCTCGATATTATATTTTTTAATAATTTCAATGGCTTTTTTACAGGTAATACCCCCTTGATATAATTGTTTTTGTAATTCTTCTTTTATTTTTTCTGGGATATTATTCCATTCAAGCTGTTTTAATTCTGATGATAAAATATTAAACGGAATTTCAATTCCTTCATTAACTTTTAACGTTATTGTTCCATCAGGATTTTGTTTTATCATTTTTGCTACTTGATCATATGCATTATTTGCATCATATTTTTCATCTAACATTTCTACATTTTTCAATAATAATGTGTTATAAGCCAGCATTGATATTATTTTTTTAATTTTATCTTCTTCATTATCAAAACAAAAACAATCGAATACGATGGCTTTTTTCTTTAATTTATATTTTGACGATGTTCTGATTGGTCTGCCTGTTTGTTGTTGCGCTTTAATAACTGATCGTTCTTTAACCGGTTCTAAATTGCCAACTATATCAATTCTTTCATCGTCAAATCCTTCTTTCGCTTGTTCAACGGCTATTAAAACTGCTGGACCTTCATATATCATAAACTGATCTAGTTCAGATTTTGTAATTGTATCATCGTCATTATCATCATTGTCTGCATTATTTTTCATATTCGAATGCGTTATGAAAAATTTAAATTTTGATATATTGGGATATAATGTTTTATTTTGTACAGCCTCTTCAAAAATTTTCTTCCAATTATCCGCATTGTTCGTTGTTTGACTCCAGAATAAACCTTTTTGTGTAACAGATTTACCCAGTAACACATTAATATGTTCCAATATTTGATTGTATTTATCGATATTTACATTTTTTTTGAAATCAGAATATGATATTTCTTTGTCTAATTTAGTTTCGATCCAATAAAAATCTGGAGGTAATATCAACTTCTCATGAACAGCTTCAAGAAATGTCATTGTTGATATGAAAAATACATTTTGACCATCGCCAAAAATTTCTTTAACACGTGCAATATTCTCCTTTTCAGGTCTAATTGGAGTCGCAGAAAATCCGAGCAATATTTTTAAATTAGTCCATTCTTGTTTAGTATATTTAAGAAAATGATATCTTTGTTGTGCACCCATCCAATGGCATTCATCGACGACGATCTTCCCAAACTTATCTTTTGTGATGTTCTTATATTTTTCACCCCATAACAAAGATGCTGTATTTGTTATTAAAATCGTTGGTTTATCCTTATCTAATAATTTATTCAAATCTTCAATATTTGATTTATCTTTGTACCATGTTACAAAATTATATTTTGAATAGTCTCCGATCAAACCCATTTCAATACACATGTCTATTTTATCTGAATTATCAAATTGTGATTTTAAAACATCGATTCTTTCTGTTATCCAAAGTATCGATAATAATGGATATTTTTCCATAAATTTACCTATGCATGCAATTGCCTCAATCGTTTTTCCGGTTCCTGTAGGTTTCATTATTATCCCGACTTGTAAATTCTGTTTGACTAATAGTTTATTTACAAATTTATCTACATTATCACGTTGATCATCCCTTAATGTTTTTACAATTTTGACATCGTTTTTTATGAATCCTTTTTTTTTCATCATTTTAATTATAAAATTTTTGATAGTTCCCATCATTTTGCTCATATTTTCTTCACCTTCATTGTCTAAATTGAAATATACATCAAATGAATATTTTCCATCATTATTTGCATTTTTAATTGTTTTGATGCCATTCCTCGTCATCTTGCATTTGGAAACAAATAGTGCACATAGTAATTGTCTACCAGTTAATTCTTTTAACTTTTCTGAAATATTAACAAATTGTATAACACGTTCTATTTTAGGACTAGTTTTTTCCCATTTATTTTGTATGGTTATTATATAATCATTTTTAATTGCTAAACAATCAACACCAACATATTCACTTCCATATGTACTAGTTATTTTAGTTTCATTTATTATTTGATCGAATGTATTCATTTTTTGTAACATATTAACAGTTTCCTTTTCAAATAACCATCCTTTTTCAGTTGCTGATATTTCTTTTTCAAGAATTTTATCGATTTTTTTATTTATTTTTTTTACTTCTTCATATTTTTTATCAATTTCGTTAAAAAATGTATTTTTTTCAATATCCCTTATAATACTCAGTTTAGTTTATTAACGGGTATTATCAGATTTATTATGAACAATATAATATTTTAATTGATATGTCCCATTTCATAATATATTTAAATCAATTTTTGTTGTGTGTTATGATCTAGGCCTTGAAAGTATATTTTGATTAGTTGTTCGGTTTTATACAAAGATCCATAATGTCGTTTTCTAGTCTTGCATGGCCTAAAATAAATTGGTCATGTCATAACCTAAAAATCACTCATTTCAAGAGATATTGATCAATATAATGAAACCATATATTGAAATCGATACATCTATAATCATAAGCACTAACTGACAATTTTTGTTATGAATTCGAAGTTATCTAATTAATATTTTGAAATAGTAATGTAATTACTATTTCGATTTTTATAGATAAAATTGATAAAAAATATATATTGCCACAGTTAATATGTTATTAATTATCATAATCTTATTAACGATGAGTTTTCTTAAATCAAATTATTCTGGCAAAACTTACTATGTTTTGAACAGTAAATCATTGTCTGTTGGTGATACATTTAAAATTGACGATTATGGAAATCTAAAAGATATTCACTTTCATACAGGTTACAACAGTGGACGTTATTGCACTGAAGTAGTTACACTTGATAAAATTAAGAAATTATTTGACGATTATGAAATGCACAATATTTATGTTGTGACTATCGATGATGCCGGATTGTCCACTGTCAAAAGAGTTATTTCCAAGAATGATCTCGCTAATTATAAACAATATAATGTGAAACCACGTTATCGTGTTGTGTCCAAATATATTCTATCTAAAGATGATAGCGTAATTCCATTTTTAGATGATAGTAACATCGTTGATTTCATTAAAGATATCCAAGATTCTGATTTATCAGTCTTAGAATGGTTGCAGTGTAATTCTCTTCTCTCGCAACCTATTGCAAGTAAGATGTTGATTAGTGCATTGATGTCAGAAAAAATTAATCATGCCGAATATTTGTATGAAATCACAAAAGATCTTGATTTGTATTATGTTAAGCTCATGATCGAATTCGGCAAAATTAAATCTTTAGATTTAATTGAAAAAAAACTTGGGAACACACTTGATATTAATCAATACATTAACTCGATTCTTAAATCTCATTATAAAACAAATCCCATTCCTTGCGGGCCTCCTCCTATGTCGACTGAAGAGGTATTGAAGATAACTAACCAATCAATTGAATGGTTTAAAAAGTATGTAACTAAATATAATTCTAAACTTGTGTATGATGATGGAGATAAAGGATATGTACATAAATCATTTGAACCAATTTATGATGATTTTGTTAAATTCATCAAAGAACATTCATTTTAATTTATTTAGGTAACTGAATATATTTGTAATCACAACATCGATTGATATTATCATATATTGAGATCTACCTATTATAAATTATATTATTCAATATATGTTTTATTAATTGAACTATCATATAAATAAAAATCACAAACTATTCCCACAACTCATCGCCGCTTTTTTTTATCACTTTTTATTAGCAACTAACCAAAATATAACTGTTAACAATAAACCCAATCCAAAAAATACTGATCCTGTAATCACGAATTTTGATGTATTAAGTTCATAGTCTGTGAACAAGAAGTAAAATGTATTTTGAACATATGTACAATCTGGCATATAAAAATCATATTGTGAAAATACAGGACTGCAACGATTCACATAGCAAGGAACTGTTGAAGGAATACTCGGTCCATTATAAATATAATTATAGCTTCCCAAACCAAATGATGAAATTAAATAACCGTTACAATTCCAACCTGAATTGCCCGCGAAATAACAACCACTGCTATAATTACAATCGTCACTATGATATGTTTTGCCTGTGAGTACCGAATAAGCCGGATAATAACCACCTACAAATACACATGCTCCCACAGCGAAACAAATAAAGATAGATGCACCCAGACAACGCAACATTTAATGTTTGTTTTATTTATATTTTAATTTGTGTGAAAAATATCAATACTTTACAATTATTTATTTAAATCAATTTTTTTAATTTAAAAAATTGAAATAATTATAATTATTCATCTCTTTTATCTATTTTCTACTATTATCGAATAATTTCAAGATATGACATCAAAGAGGCGTATAATTGCTGAATCAAAGGGGAACACAACATTCTGGGTGACTACGACAGACAATGACAATATGCATTGGCAAGCATTTATGTATGGTCCGTCCGGTTCTCCGTATCAAGACAAAAAATTTGAGATCAATATTATGTTTCCCAAAGAATATCCAAGTGTTGCACCGATTATAAAATTTATAACACCAATTCAACATCCCTGCATCGATACTAAAGGTAACATTAATATATATGAACTGAATGATGGATGGACTGCTGCATTGAATATACACACTGTTTTGTCATCTATTTATTCTCTTCTTGGTAAATCAGAATTGAATGTTGCATATTGATATTTATTTATTGAATTAAGGCCTGGAAAAATGTATTATTATTGATCGTTTGACGTACAATGGCTCATAATATTATTTTTTAGTTTCATCACAGCCCTAAACGAATTGTTCACGTCATAACCTAAAAAATCGCGCCAAATATTGATTAGTATAATGAAAATGTGAAATTGAAATCGATAGCTATATAATCGTTCTCATTTATTGCAATCATATATGTATTGAGATTGACAGTTTATTCATTATATTATTCGATATTTGTTTTGTTTATTTAGTTACATTAAATAAAAATTGATTTTATTACAATATATTTATTGTTTGTTACATATTTTAATACACTCAAGTTTAACATGAGTAACGCAATTGATTCGAAGACAATTTATTTATATCATGATCTTATGTTTTATCATGAAGTAGAATTCAATGATGAACAAAATAAATTTATCAGTGACAATTTTTATGAGTTACTGATTAAATCGTTTAATTATGGTTATATTTCTTTCGCTGGATATTTAACAACTCTTTATTCACAAAATAAACAAATTAATCAAGAATTTTTAACTGATCATACATATCAAGAAAAAATTTTTGGGCGTCCTTTAGACGTGAATTTGATTTTTGCAGAATGTTGTAAATATTGTGTTTATCATAAAATTGATGAAAAAATAGCGAACACTATTAAATTATTATATAATTCAATGAAACATGAAATTGATTTGCAAATTAGTTTTAATGAATTATGTAAATTTTTTGATTCATATTTTTCATATGAATCGAAAAAAATCATTGATTTAATATACAATTTATCAACTGATGAACACAAACCTATTGATTTACATTATAATAATGAAGAACCATTTATATCATGTTGTGAAAATGGTAATTTTTGTTGTGCCAAATATTTATACGAAAAATCAATAGAAGAAGGAAATAAAATTAATATATTTGCACAAAATCATAAAGCTTTCATAACGAGTTGTAATAATAATTTTAAAAAAACGATTGATTGGTTATGTTTAATTTGTCCGGATGTTTATACGTATGACCACAATAACTGTAGTTATGAAATTCATAAATCTATCACTGAAAATGATAATACGACAAGTATCGATGAATTAAATAAATTTTATACTATTGACATTTAACAAATAAACTAACTAGTCGCATTGTCACCAATAAATAAAGAAAATTGAAATGATTCATTATCTATCCATATCCATTTATTAATAATAATAATTATAGTATATCAATCATGTCATCTAATAATTTAAATCATTGTAATAAATGCGATATTTTATATAAAACAACCACATGCCCGATGTGTAAAATTACAAATAGTGATAATCAAGATGATACAAAAAAAGAAGTTAATTATTTGAATCCAATGTTCTACTTGTATTGTTATACGCTATCTCATGAAAATAATCCCAACCTAAATAGATTTAATCAGACTAATATATATTTTAGTTATAATTATTCTCCTGATTATTTTGATGGACAATTCCTACAGACTAATAAATATGATGACCACAAACCAAAAAAAATATCATTTGTTGAATTCTTAGAAAAACGTTCTGATGGTTTATATATCAATATATACACAGCTGGAAATGATAATGGAGTGCCTAAACATTTGCTTCAAGAAAAATATAAAAAAATCGAGATTGATAAAAAAATGATCGATGATGATCTTATTGTTGTTCCATGTTTAATGAATACTACTGATACTCATAAATTTTGGAATCTGTCTGTAAAATATATTGGATTTACCATCATGTTATTAGATGATTTCAAACAATTACCATTTGTTAAAAAATTAGATATTGACAAAATCATCAAACACCATAAAGAAAATATTTACTATGTCAAAGATGATGATTTTGATCTTATTCAATATGTTAGTAACAAAATGACTAAATCAAGAATAATATCAAAATATGGTAATCAAAATGATAATATTCAAACTTCATTAATAGATTTTTAATAAATCCACTTGTTGAGAACAAACCTGAAGGTTCAATTAAAAGGGCAGTTTGAATACATCGAAGATTTATGATAACTACAAACTTAGAACAGCTTAATTTCATTCGCAAAAACTGTTATTTTTCTTCGATTCCGGTTAAATTTTTAAAATAACTTAAAGATGTTATCATATCGATGGTTATATAAATGAATAAAACTATAAATATCAAATACTTAACTCAAGCTGAGGCAAAAACTTATTTCGAATCTAAATATCCTAATGTTGATTACGATTTGTCAGAAGTTACGTTAGTTTATCGTACATTTTATGATCCTATTATGTCATGTTGTTATGATGTATGGTACCTTCCTGCCAATGAATTAACACGTCAAGTTAAAATATGCCCTCAAACTATCAATTCAGAAACAACAAATATTTTGGAGGTTGATCCATATGAACAATGTTTAAATTCTGGATATTATTTTTTTGGATATGATGATGAATTATTAGAAAACGGAGAATTTAGACAATCGGAAAGTTCTGTCGATTGGATAGGTTCATTTTGTGAAAGTTCTATAATTGGTATTGTGTATTATCGTTTCGTTATCAAAGATTCGAATAAACATGTCTATATTAATTCTGCTTTCGGGAAAGCACATACCGTTAGATGTCATGAAGTCGAATAAATAAAGGACAAATTAGTATGTGTATGTCATCATATACATATTATTATTTATAAGAAAACATTATTGTATTTCAATAAATGTTGTTTTATTTGTTTTTCATAAGCGATACCCTTAAGGTAATTTTCCATATATGTTAATTTATTTTATTAATTTATTGATAATGTTTATAAATAAATTAAGTTTAAATCAATTTTGTTATGTGTATTATGATTTTACAGCTGATGGTGTAAATTGGTTCATATGAGTTTGCATTTTTATCGATAGTGAATCAAATATTTGTAATAATTCTTCATATTTACTCTTGTAATTATTCAAATCATTTCTTAATATTTCATTTTCCACCTTCAATTGTTCTATTTCAGACAGTTTTAAATTTTTATTTGGTTGTTGTTCATTTTTATCTGCGAGTAATATTGGTATCAATATATAATTATTATATTTACTTATTTGTACACAATTTATATTACTATAAAGAATATCAAGATTAAATTTGGGATCTTCATCACTTTCATTAATATGTTTAATTTTTGATTCTATTTCAAGACCGTTACATGCATCATTGACAACATTTTTTAGATTGAGCCAATATGCACCTTTATATGCAAAATTCCAATTACATTGTTCATAGATGCAACCAAAACTGATATGTTTGTCTCCAAGTTTTAACACTGATACTCTTCCTCGATGATACTTTCCGTTGACATAATCATCAATAGGATTATTATTAAATTCCGTAATTAATAATTTTTTAATCTTAGATCGTGTTTCCAATGGTAAATTTTTATTCAGAATTAAAAACTTATCATGATTCATAATTTTATAATTATCTAATGATGTTTCATCATTTGGAACATCATAATTCATCATAAACATATTTTTTTCCATTGTGTGATTACCATCGCATTTATAATGAATTGTAAATTGTTTATTTATTCCGAAAAGTGCAATAAGTGTCATGTTCTTTTGATGATTAGTAGCTCCTTTCCAAATTAAAGGGAATATGTTGTTATCAATGAACTCATATCTATTATCATCTTCATCGAACTTGAATATGTGTTGATTCTTTGTTTTCAATTTATATATTCTCAAATATATTGATAGTTGTACAAATTCACATATTTCGAAATTTTTTGATTCAGTCATTTTCCCTTTCCCTGTTACTATTTGATCATAACCATAGCCTGCAATTTTTGGATTTGGAGTTGGATTGTATACTAATAGTTCGATGTAGAATTCCATTGTTACCTGATACATCAAAACATTTTGAGAAATAAATAGTTATTTTAATGTTCAAATTTTATAATAAAATAAATATATAAATTTTGTTATGTGTCACGAGTTAAGGCCAGGATATTGAATTATTATTAGTCATTTAATGATGTAGAATGGTTCATAATGTGATTTTCATGGCCTGAAATGAATTGGTCACGTAATCACCTTAAAAACGCGCCGAATATTGATTAATACAATGATGGTCTTAAATTGATAATAATATTTGCACAATCGTTTTCATTAGTTTATATCAATAGTGTTGTGGAATCGATTTATTATTCGTTATATTATTGGATATTTGTTTTATTTATTGAAAAATTGAATATTGAAATTTTAAACCAATCATCATATTATATTCATTCATCAAATAAAATATATTATGTGCCCTCCTAAATATACAGACTATAAAATAGTTATTATCGATTCAAATGATGCTAATACAATCATAGAAGAGTTCGAAAAAAAAGTAACAAAATATCTCCATGACGGCTATGTACCAATTGGTAGTCCGACATATTCTTTTGAAAATGGTAGTCACCAATGCATGCAAGCAGTTTGTTTACAAAATCCAGATCATCCGAGTAATCAACCTAATTGTTAAAAAGTTTTAGTTATTATATTTACCTTATGCATTGAGTTTAATTTATTATGCGTCATACCATTTAATATTTGTTTTGTTTATCGAATTAACACAACTGCTCCATTACATTTTCATCGTTTAATCTTAACAATCGCCTTGTTTTTTCTGGTATCTTTCTGTTGTTATATAGAATAAGTTTAATCTCTTTCTTTGTCTCTTGTATCTTTGCTTTAGAAATGGACAACTTTGATTTGATTATCTCTTCAAACTTCTCCTCACTGGTGATTCAGGTGTTGGAAAATCATGTATTCATCAAAATTATTTTTAATAAAAATTTCATAAATAATTCATTTCATAACAACAACATCTGAATAGACAACAGAATATATACAATATGGAATCTGTGCTGACTAAAGAAAAACAACAGAATTGGATATTTTATGAAGAAGAAGTCAAAGATGCTTTAAATTGGCTTCCATTGTGTGATTATGTAGATGGTATACGATTTCATGTTTTATATCGTAATGAAATTACAAACGCTTGTAAATATATGATCGTGTGGATTAATACAGGCGATCATGAAATATCTGATTTAACAGAGGAAGAAGCAAAACATAAATATGATTGGATCATTGGAGGACGTAATTTGAATTCTAATAAAAAAGATGACGATAAATTTAACAAATGATCATAAAAATTTGATTTAGTTTTATGTTGTTATTCTTATTTAAAATCATTAAATCTACTATATTTCTTATGGAATCTCCTAAAAATAGCGAGGATTTACCCTCTTATCAAGAAATAGAAAATGAACAGCTTCGTGATAAAATTAAAGCTCTCGAATCAGAATTGATGACACAAAAAGAGATCAATAAGCAACTTGAGAATCAAAATAAAATTAAAACTCTCGAATCAGAACTTATGACACAAAAAGAGATCAATAAGCAACTTGAGAATCAAAATAAACAAAAAGATACCGATAAACAACTTGAATCGAATAAACCAGACAAACAGGAAACAAAATCTGATAAAATTTGGTCTAAACGTGGAGGGTATTATTTAGGAAAGACATATTATCCTGAAGAATGGAAAGAAAGATCACTTTGGGATTTGCAACAAGAACTAAGAACATTGAGTCAATATTGAATGTTCTGTTCAATAAAAAAAATCAAATTAAGTCATTTTTTTATTCATTTGCGACTGAATATGTGTATATCAATGTATCATTATGATTATAGAATTGATAACCATGAGACCTTAATTATAAAATCCTTTTAAGTTTATAACTCATATGATCTTTACTTAAACCTCCTAGTTTATCATGTTTTAGGTAACAACGTGCTGAACCACATATTGTTTCCATAAGATTGAAATCTACAAGTGCAGAAAATCCATTACCAAAACAATGGTAAACAATTTGGCTATCACGTTCTCCTTTTAATTCGGCTTGATATTCTTTTTCAATTAATTTACTTTCATTTTCAGATACTTCGATCCAATCATTTTTAAACCAATACCAAATCGGTTCTGATTTTTCGCTTGTTTCTGATTTTAAGATCGTCATGAATGTAAATAATTATATCTTTCATTATATTTATGAAAATAATACGTAAACTAATATTAATATATTCAATTTTATTTATTTTATATTTGAGACTAACTATATATATGTCTCAAGAATTTATAGAATATGAAAAAAAATATAAAATATGTAAAAATAAATTTTACGAATTAATTAAAAAAAGATTAAAAAATAGTATATATCCTACACAAGTCAATGATTTTTTCTTTTTAACAATTCCAAAAGGTCATCCTAATGAAGATAGAGAAATACCGGTTGATTATTTATTGAAAAATATTGTATTATTTTTCTGGGAAAATAAATTTATAACTTTAGGATGGAATGAAGGTTTAGAATGCCGTGTAGATGAAATATGTGTGCCAGCTTTTATATCATTTGAATCAAAATTGGTCAATGGAAAAAATGCTCTTTCGCGTTTAAAAAATATATTGCGAGATAGATTTGGAAAAGATAATATATTTATACTTGACGAAACTAAACGACCAAAAAAATATGAAAAAAAATCACTGATAGAATACACAAAAATATTACTTAAGGGAGAAAGAGATTTTTTTAATAAAAATCCAAAGAAAGTTTTGATAAATATATCTGAAAAACATATAGCATTTTGTTTTAGAATTATGTCTCTTAATTGGGTCAATGAAAAATTAGGTATTGATATGCCACCTATTGAAGATCGCTATCCGGGAAATTTATTGTCAGTCTAAAATGTAGTCGTAAAATTTTTGATGATTTTTGTTGTGCAAAAATGTGTAATACATCTACACTAACATGAGGTCAATGATACTTTTTTTTAATAAATAATCTTTAACATATTCTATGATATTTTCATCAAATTGTTTACTTGTTATTACTGTCCTTGATGAACCGCTCAACTTATAAATTAATGTCATTTGTAGTTCTGAGGGTAATCTTGATGCGATTTTCAGAAATCTCAATCCATTTTCATTTTCTGTTTCTTCATTTAGTTTATAATATTCGTCACATAGGAATACAATATGACGATATAGATCAATATTACCTTTTAATATTAAATTTAATCGAACTGTTTTTGGATCTTTTTTGTATCTTTCAATTAGTTCTTTTATTTTATCATTATTTTTATCAATAACATCAGGAACAGTTATATTGTAACACGTAAGTAATAATTCGACTATTTCTTTCTCACCATAACGACAAGCCAACATAAACGGTGTAGAACCATAATTATCTTTCTCATTCAAGGAACTAAACCCATTCGTTTTAATTAACAGTCTGGCTATTTCTCTGCGACCATTAGAACAAGCCAACATAAACGGTGTTTGACCATTATTATTTTTCTCATTCAAGGAACTAAACCCATTTGTTTTAATTATCAATTCGACTATTTCTCTATAACCATCATAACAAGCCATGTGAAGTGGTGTAAAACCATCATTATTTTTTTCGTTCAAGGAACTAAACCCATCCGTTTTAATTAACAGTTCGACTATTTCTTTATGATCATTGCAACACGCCCAATAAAATGGTGTATTACCATAATTATTTTTCTCATTCAAGGAACTAAACCCATTTGTTTTAATTAACAGTTCGGCTATTTCTTTCTCACCATAACGACAAGCCCACAAAAACGGTGTATTATCATTAATATTTTTCTCATTCAATGAACTAAATCCATCCGTTTTAATTAACAGTTCGACTATTTCTCTATGACCATTCAAACAAGCCTGGTGGAACGGTGTATTACCATAATTATTTTTCTCATTCAAACTTACGAAATTTTCATCCAATAAAAATTTCTTAACTATTTCAATATCTCCGTTTTTACACGCATCATGGAATTCGGACATTATTCAGTTAAATACACTATAATAAACTGATTATTTTTTTATATTTAAATACTATATTATTTTTCAATTTTTAATAAACAAACTTTTACATACTCAATTATATTTTCATTAAATTGTTTACTTGTTATTACTGTCCTTGATGAACCACTCAACCTATAAATTAATGTCATTTGTAGTTCTAAGGGTAATCTTAATGCCATTTTCAGAAATCTTAATCCATTTTCATTTTCTGTTTTTTCATTTAGTTTATAATATTCGTCACATAGGAATACAATATGACGATATAAATCAATATTACCTTTTAATATTAAATTTGATCGAACTGTTTCTGGATTTTTTTTGTATCTTTCAATTAGTTCTTTTATTTTATCATTTTTTGTTTCAATAACATCAGGAACGATTATATCGTAACACATAAGTAATAATTCGACTATTTCTTTATGACCATTACAACAACAAGCCCACAAAAACGGTGTATTACCAGAATTATCTTTCTCATTCAATGAACTAAACCCATTCGTTTTAATTAACAGTCCGGCTATTTCTTTGCGACCATTATAACAAGCCCACATAAACGGTGTATTACCATCATTATCTTTCTCATTCAAAC